>Ga0209025_1000384_pt1 | contig 91722 bp, 78 predicted proteins | sample AraplaMF_Col_mLB_FD_184256 | JGI IMG/M metagenome (GOLD analysis project Ga0209025, IMG submission 184256) | Arabidopsis root microbial communities from the University of North Carolina, USA - plate scrape MF_Col_mLB (SPAdes) (version 2) | ecosystem: Host-associated > Plants > Roots > Endosphere... | reverse complement strand
CCGTCGTAGAGCGTGTTCGTCCGCGATGCGCCGGTTAAATCAAATGACAGAACTAAGTATGTAGAACTCTCTGTGGAGGGCTTGCGGACGCGGGTTCGATTCCCGCCGGCTCCACCAGTACACCGCACCGTCCTCGCTGCGACAGCAGCGCAGGATCCTGAACGGGCCATCTGGCCCGTTTTTTGTGTGAAGTTCTCCCCGCCTCGCGTTTCGCCATGTCAGATCACCCCCGCTTCCTCGTCAACCGCTCCATGGTCGCCCTGGTGCCGGAACAGCCGTTCCTGGACTGGATCCAGGCCGTCGATCCGCAGCCCGTCCCCAACCTCACGCTCGAGCAGGTGCGCGAGGACCAGAGCGTGTTCCTGCTGCCCGACGAGCTTGCCGACTCGCATGACAACGCCGTGCGCTGGGTGGAGAAGCGCTGGCAGGCGTTCTTCGAATTCATGCTGGGCGAGTGGTTCGACGATTCGGCCTGGCCGGAAACGCTGTCGCTGCCTATGTTCCGGGCGTGGTTCAGCGTGCGCTTCCACTCGATGGTGTTCGACATGGTGCCGGAGCTGCCGGTGATGCACGAGGACTGGGACGAAGACGAAGACGGCTCGGACGTACTGCACTAGGCGTACTTCAGCGACGCTCCGATCAGCGGCGCCGGTTTCGGCATGAGCGCCGCAACTGCCGAAATTTTCCCGGTGCATCGGGAATTTTCCGACCTTAGGCGCTGAGCAGTGCGACTACAGTTGGCTCGTCCTCCAACCGGCAAGGCGGCGCCAACTCCAGCCAACGCGAACTGGCAGGCAAGGCCGCCGCCAGCCTCCCGCAATCGCTGAGACCTATGCACAACGCTCTACCCACCGGTACCCGCCTGCTCGGTGCGCTCAAACGCTGGCTTCTGGTGCTCGCGTGCCTGACAGCCCCGCATCTCGCCCATGCCGACTGTACCGCCACGCCCGCCATGCCCTATCTGCAGACCATGAACAATATGGCGGTGGCTGTGAACCTGCCCGTCGGCAGCGCAATTCCGGGTACCGTCCGCTACTACACCTTCACTGGCCAATGCACGGTGACCCCGCCATACGTGGTTGCCGGCGCGCCGATCATTTCCTGCTACTACGGTTCGGGCAGCGAAGTCATGCCGGGCGTCTATTCCACCGGCGTCGCCGGCGTCGGCATCCGGCTGCGCAACGCCTCGGGACAGCCGATGACCAATGCCTGGGGGGTCAATTGCGATACACGCGCCGCCAACCTCGGCACGGTCAATGCGGACATGACCTATTCCGTATCGGTTTCGGTGGAATTCGTGAAGACCGGCGTCATTTCCACCGGCGATCTCGATCCCACGCAGACACGCTTCGGCTTTGGCGTCTACAAGGGCTCGACGGCAGGAGCGCTCGGCGGCGGCTACGTCAACTACATCGGCTTCTCAGGCAGTGCCTCGCCGCGAGAGATTGCCTGCAATGTCAACTACCCCACCGTGGTGACATTGCCCAACGTCAGCGCCAGTACGCTGGCCACCCAGGGTGCTGCCGGCAATACGCCCTTCTCGATCCAGCTGACCTGCAGCGGAAATGCCATCGTCGGCCTGACATTGGACGGCGCGGGCGGAACCCCGGTGCAATCAGCGCCCAACGGCATACTTGGAATCGCCAATGCGGGGACAAGCGGCAGGGCCAGCGGTGCGGGGGTGCAGATCGTCAACGCCAGTGGCAGCGCGCCCGTGCCGCTTCAAGTACGCAATGCCATGGGCAACATTGCCGCCAACGTGCCTTCCACCTACCGCTTTGGCGCGCGCTATGTCGCCCTGGGCGGCACACCGTCGCCTGGTACGGTGTCGAGTGCCATGATATTTACGCTGGATTACCAGTAGAAACGCGGCGCCGTCAGGCGCCGCTGCTGCGGCTTGCGCCGCCTTCGTGCCGGCTATCAGAGGAACCGGTCCAGCAGCTTGCGGCTGCGCTTGTCCAGCGCCATCAGGTCGCGGATCAGGTAATGGATGCCGTGGCTGTCCGAGACCATCAGCGTATTGCCGGACAGGCGGCGGATCGCCTCTTCCCCACGCAGCACCAGCGACGTGCGGCCGCGATCGGTCTGCACGGTCCACACGCTCGGCGTGGCAAATGTCGAGACCTCGACGATGTGCTCGATCTCCGGCATGAACTCGCGCGACGCGAGTTCTTCTTCGATCATGCTGCGCTCCGCCGCAGGCAGGCTCTCGAGCCGTGGAATCCATACCACCTCATGCCCGTCTGCGCTCATCATGCCAATGCCGCCCTGCGGTGCGGAGATCGGAAAGGCCCGCACCGGCACCACCCCTTCGTGGACAGTGCCGTCGCCATGGATCAACGTCAGGCGGCCGAACGGATTGCGCGACAGCGTGAAAGTCGCGCTGGCTGCTGCATAGATGTCCGCCAATTTCGTGTCAGTGGACATTTGCCACCTCCGGCATTTGGGTCACGGCTTCTTCCCGGTCCTCGTCTTCGGTATCGACATTGCGCGCCTGCGCCTGGTACAGCTTGAAGTAAGCGCCCTCGCGCAACAGCAACTCATCGTGGCTGCCGACTTCGACAATCTTGCCGCGGTCCATCACCACCAGGCGGTCGGCCTTGCGCAGTGTCGACAGGCGGTGCGCGATGGCGATGGTGGTACGGCCCTGCACCAGGTTGTCTAGCGCCTTCTGGATTTCCTTCTCGGTCTGCGTGTCCACCGACGACGTGGCCTCGTCCATGATCAGGATGCGCGGGTTGATCAGCAGCGCACGCGCGATCGAGATGCGCTGGCGCTCGCCGCCCGACAGGGCCTGGCCGCGTTCTCCTACCAGCGAGTCATAGCCGTGCGGCAGGCGCAGGATGAACTCGTGCGCGTGCGCGGCGCGCGCGGCGGCGATGATCTCCTCGCGCGTCGCATCGGGCTTGCCATAGGCGATGTTGTCGGCAATGGTGCCGAAGAATAGGAACGGCTCCTGCAGGACCAGGCCGATATGACGGCGATACTCGGACACCGGCAGCGAGCGGATATCGACGCCGTCGACACGGATCGCCCCTTCCGACACATCGTAGAAGCGGCAGATCAGGTTGACCAGCGTGCTCTTGCCCGAGCCGCTGTGCCCGACGAGCCCGATCATCTCGCCCGGGGCGATCGACAGGTCCAGCCCGCGGATCACCGCCCGGTTGCCATAGCGGAAGCCGAGGTCGCGCATGTCGATGGCGCCTTCGACCTTGTCGAGCTTCGCCGGACGCACCGGCTCGGGCACGCTCGAGACATGGTCGAGGATGTCGAAGATCCGCTTGGCACCCGCCGCGGCCTTCTGCGTGACGGAAACGATGCGGCTCATCGAATCGAGGCGCGTATAGAAGCGGCTGATATAGGTCAGGAAGGCTACCAGCACGCCTACCGTGATGGCGCTGTGCGAGACCTGCCAGATGCCGAACACCCACACGATCAGCAACCCGATCTCGGTCAGCAGCGTCACGGTCGGCGTGAACAGCGACCATACCGCGTTGACGCGGTCGTTGATGGCGAGGTTATGCTTGTTGGCCTCGCGGAAGCGTGTCACTTCGCGCTTTTCCTGCGCAAAGGCCTTGACCACGCGGATGCCGGGGATGGTGTCGGCCAGCACATTGGTGATCTCCGACCAGATGCGGTCTATCTTCTCGAAGCCGTGCCGCAAGCGGTCGCGCACCAGATGGATCATCCAGGCGATGAACGGCAGCGGCACCAGCGTCACCAGCGCCAGCCAGGGGTTGATCGAAACGAGGATTACCGCCGTCATCACGATCATCAGCACGTCGGTGGCAAAGTCCAGCAGGTGCAGCGACAGAAACACGCAGATGCGGTCACTTTCCGAGCCGATGCGGGCCATCAGGTCACCGGTGCGCTTGCCGCCGAAATATTCGAGCGACAACTTAAGCAGATGTTCGTAGGTTGTTATGCGCAAATCGGCACCGATGCGCTCGGATACGCGCGCCAGCAGATAGGTGCGCGCCCATCCCAGGCTCCATGCCACCAGCGCGGCGCCGAGCAGGCCGCTAAGGTACATGCGCACCAGGTCGTAGTCGATCGGCACCCCGTTCTGATACGGAATCAGCACCTTGTCCATCAGCGGCATGGTCAGGTACGGCGGTACCAGCGTGGCGCCGGTGGACAGCAGCGTCAGCATGAAACCGGCCAGCAGTTGCCAGCGGTAAGGCTGCGCAAAGCGCCACAGGCGCAGCAGCGCCCAGGTCGACGGCGGTGTTTCCAGCTCGCGGTTGCACTGCGGGCACTCCTCATCATCCGGCGGCAGCGGCGCCTTGCAGGTCGGGCACACCACTCCGCCTGACTCGCCTGCCCCGACCGCGGAAGCTGCGTCGCGCCGCGTTTCGAACTGGTCGGCCAGCCGCAGCGCGGCAGGATTGTAACCAAGCGTATATCGCCAACTGGCCAGCCTCCCGCCCGGCCCAGCCAGTTCGAGGGCCCCGACCCCCGCATGATCAGTATGGGAAAGGCGCAGTTCGGGCGAGATGTTCCATTCCCGCACATTTTTTTCACCGGGCGCGCGGGCGACGATGCGCTGGTCCGTCACAACCAGCCACCCTTGGGTAAAATGCAGCCTCGCGTCGAGGTCCAGCACCAGTCCGGCCAGGACGTTCTCACCGGGACGGAGCCACGTTCCGGATCCGGCACGCCAGGGCTCGTCGGAGGTGGGTGTGTTGAGGGCAGGCAGGGAGGACTGGGTCATGGATGGCGCAGCGTGCAGCGTCCAGGGGGAAAGGACATAACTTGAAACAAATTTAGGCCGGGCGCGGACTGGCTGCCCGTGAATTCGCCCGCAGTATACATAACAGCGTAAATAACAGCGAACCGCGGGTCGTCCTGATGCACTGCACAAACACTTTTAATCGAAGAAAGTCAACCTGTACTAAGCTGTAACGTTATTGAAAGGTTAGGCTTCCATTTCTCGGGCGTTCCGCCCACTGCCTCAAGCAAATTCAATGAAAAAGAAGGACATTGAGATTTTCGATGTCATGTCGCTGCGCGGCCCGAATATGTGGACATATCGGCCCGTGCTGGAGGCGTGGGTCGATATCGGGGAACTGGAGGACTTTCCCTCCAACACGATTCCGGGGTTCTACGAGCGCCTGGCGGCATGGCTGCCCTCGCTGGTCGAGCATCGCTGCAGTATCGGCGAGCGCGGCGGCTTCCTGCAGCGGCTGAAGGAAGGCACCTGGCCCGGCCATATCCTGGAACATGTGACGCTTGAGCTGCAGAACCTGGCGGGCATGCCCGGCGGCTTCGGCAAGGCGCGCGAGACCCCGGTGCGCGGCGTCTACAAGGTGATCGTCCGTGCCTGGCACGAGGAAGTCACCCGCGCCGCCCTGTTCAGCGCGCGCGATCTGGTCATGGCCGCGATCGAGGACCGTCCCTTCGACGTCGCCGCCGCCGTGGACCACCTGCGCCGCCTGGTCGACGAGCACTGCCTCGGCCCCAGCACCGCGTGCATCGTCGATGCCGCCGACGACCGGGACATCCCCGCCATCCGCCTGTCGGACGGCAACCTGGTCCAGCTGGGCTATGGCGCACGCCAGCGCCGCATCTGGACGGCCGAGACCGACCGGACCAGCGCCATCGGCGAAAGCATCTCGCGCGACAAGGACCTGACCAAGAGCTTGCTCGAGTCGTGCGGCGTGCCGGTGCCGGAAGGCCGCATGGTCGACTCGCCGCAAGACGCCTGGGACGCCGCCGAAGACATCGGCGTGCCGGTGGTGGTGAAGCCCTATGACGGCAACCACGGCCGCGGCGTCTTTACCAACCTGGTCACCCGCGAGGAGGTCGAGACCGCCTACGCGGTGGCGCTGGACGAAGGCAGCGGCGTCATCGTCGAGCGCTTCATTCCCGGTAACGAACACCGCCTGCTGGTGGTGGGCGGCCGCATGGTTGCCGCCGCGATGGGCGAGACTGCCTGCGTGGTCGGCGACGGCAAGTCCACCATCGACGAGCTGATCGAGCTGCAGATCAATTCCGATCCGCGCCGGGGCAGCACCGAAGACCATCCGCTGAACCGCGTGCGCCTGGATTCCGCCGCGCGCCTGGAGCTGAAGCGCCAGGGCATGGACGGCAGCTCGGTGCCGGCGGAAGGCCGCACCGTGCTGATCCAGCGCAACGGCAACGTTGCCTTCGACGTGACCGACCGCGTCCACCCGAGCGTGGCCGCGCATGCGTCGCTGGCCGCGCGCGTGGTTGGGCTGGACATCGCCGGCGTGGATCTCGTGGCCGAGGACATCTCGCGCCCGCTGGCTGAACAGCGCGGCGCCATCGTCGAGGTCAACGCCGGTCCGGGCCTGCTGATGCACATCAAGCCGGCCGAAGGCACGCCGCGTCCGGTGGGCCGCGCCATCGTCAACCACCTGTTCCCCGAGTCCGAGCAGGACGACTGCGGCCGCATCCCGGTCGTCGGCGTGACCGGCACCAACGGCAAGACCGTGGTGGCGCGCCTGGTCGCGCGCCTGCTGCAGCTGTCTGGCAAGCATACCGGCCTGGCCTGCAGCGACGGCCTGTTCCTGGACCGCCGCCTGGTGCAGGGCGGCGACCGCGCCAACTGGGACGCCGGCCACCGCATCCTGATGAACCGCGCGGTCGAGGCCGCCGTGTTCGAGAACGACAGCGGCAGCATCCTGTCCGAAGGCCTGGTCTATGACCGCTGCCAGGTCGGCGTGGTGACCAACTTCGACCAGCCCGACCACCTCGGCGACTACTACGTCGAGGACGAGGACCGCATGTACAACGTGCTGCGCACGCAGGTCGACGTTGTGCTCAAGGACGGCGCCGCCGTGCTGAACGCGCGCGACGAGCGCCTGGTCGAGATGGCCGAGCTGTGCGACGGCGACGTGATCTTCTTCGGCCTGACGCCGGAGCTGCCCGCGATCATGTCGCACCGCGCCGCAGGCAAGCGCGCAGTGTATGTGCGCGAAGGCAAGATCGTGCTGGCCACCGGCAGCAAGGAAACGCCGCTCGTCGACGTGGCCGCGGTGCCGCTGACCTACGCCGGCCGCGTAGCATTCCAGGTCGAGAACGTGCTGGCGGCCGTGGCCGCGGGCTGGGCGCTGGGCATCTCCAACGACCTGATCCGCGCCGGCGTGGTGACCTTCGACGTCGGCCAGGTTGACGTGCCGGGCCGCTTCACGCTGTTCGAGCGCAACGGCGCCACCGTGGTCGTCGACGACGCCCACAACGCGCCCGCGCTGGAAGCGCTGGCGGTCGCGCTGGACCGTTTCCCGTCCGAACGCCGCATGGTGGTCTACGGCGCCGGCGTGCAACGCCTCGAGGAAGACCTGGTGCGTCAGGGCAAGGTGCTGGGCCAGCATTTCGACCGCGTCTTCCTGTGCGAAGACCGCAGCGTCAAGCGCGACCTTGCCGATGCCGAGGCGCGCGCGCTGCTCAAGCAAGGGCTGTACGAAGGCCGCCGCGTGACCAAGATCATCGACGAAGGCGCACGTGCCCAAGCCATCGAGACCGCACTCGGCCAGCTGGTGCCGGGCGACCTGCTGGTGCTGCAGTGCGACGAGGCCGCCACCGCGGCCACCGTCGACCTGGTGCACCACTGGATGGGCCAGCCTGCGCGCCGCGCCTGAAGCGGCGCCTGAACACAGCGCATTGAAGACACGGAACCATTCCATGGAAGTCTCCCGTATCCGGGCCCTGCGGGGCCCGAACCTGTGGTGCCGCCACACCGCCGTTGAAGCGATCGTGGCCTGCCAGGACACCGCCGACATGCTGTCGGACCTGCCCGGCTTTGAAGACCGGCTGCGCGCGCGCTTTCCCGAGATCGGGCCGCTGCGCCCGGACGAGGAATCGGGCGAACTCTCGCTCGCGCACGTCCTCGAAGTCGCCGCGCTGCGCCTGCAGGCGGCCGCCGGCTGCCCGGTCACATTCAGCCGCACCGCTCAGACGATCGAGCCCGGCACCTACCAGGTGATCGTGCAGTACAGCGAGGAAGAAGTCGGCCGGCTGGCATTCGAGCTGGCCGAGGTCCTGTGCCTGGCCGCGCGCGACGACACCGCCTTCGACCTGGCCGACGCGCTGCACCGCCTGCGCGAGCTGGACGAGGACGTGCGCCTGGGCCCCAGCACCGGCTCGATCGTCTACGCGGGCGTGGCCCGCGGCATCCCCTACAGGCGCCTGACGCAGGGCTCGATGGTGCAGTTCGGCTGGGGCAGCAAGCAGCGCCGCATCCAGGCTGCCGAAACCGACCGCACCAGCGCAGTGGCTGAATCGATTGCGCAGGACAAGGAACTGACCAAGAGCCTGCTGCACGCCGCCGGCGTGCCGGTGCCGCTGGGCCGCTCGGTGCGCAGCGCCGAGGAAGCCTGGGCCGCCGCGCAGGAGATCGACGCCCCGGTGGTGGTCAAGCCGCGCGACGGCAACCAGGGCAAGGGCGTGGCGGTGCGCATCCGCACCCGCGAGGAGGTGATGACGGCCTACGAGGTTGCCGCGGACATCAGCTCCGACGTGATCGTCGAGCGCTACATCCCGGGCCATGACTTCCGCCTGCTGGTGGTGGGCAAGCAACTGGTGGCGGCCGCGCGCCGCGACCCGCCCCAGGTCACCGGCGACGGCGTGCACACCGTGCGCGAGCTGGTCGAGGAAGTGAACCGCGACCCGCGCCGCGGCGAGGGCCATGCCACCTCCCTGACCAAGATCCGTTTCGACGATATCGCGCTGGCGGTGCTGGCCAAGCAGCACCTGACCGCCGATTCCGTGCCGGCCAAGGGCACGCGCGTGGTACTGCGCAACAACGCCAACCTGTCCACCGGCGGCAGCGCCACCGACGTGACCGACGACGTCCACCCGGACATCGCCGCGCGCGCCGTGGCCGCGGCGCAGATGGTGGGCCTGGACATCGCCGGCGTCGACGCGGTGTGCGAGACCATGCTCAAGCCGTTCGAGGAACAGGCCGGCGGCATCGTCGAGGTCAACGCCGCGCCGGGCCTGCGCATGCACCTGCAGCCATCGTACGGCAAGGGCCGCGCGGTGGGCGAGGCGATCATCTCGACCATGTTCTCCGATGGCGACGATGGCCGCATCCCGGTGGTGGCCGTGTCCGGCACCAACGGCAAGACTACGACCGTGCGCCTGATCACCCATATCATGGCCACCAGCGGCCTGCGCATGGGCATGACCGGCACCGACGGCGTCTATATCCAGGGCGAGCGCATCGACACCGGCGACTGCAGCGGCCCGCGCAGCGCCCGCAACGTGCTGCTGCACCCCGATGTCGACGCGGCCGTTTTTGAAACCGCGCGAGGCGGCCTGCTGCGGGAAGGCCTGGCCTTCGACCGTTGCGACGTGGCCGTGGTGACCAATGTCGGCGAAGGCGACCACCTGGGCCTGTCGTACATCAATTCGGTGGAAGACCTGGCGGTGCTCAAGAGCGTGATCGTGCAGAACGTCGCGCCGCACGGCACGGCCGTCCTCAATGCCGCCGACCCGATGGTGGTGCGCATGGCCGATGCCTGTCCCGGCGGTGTGACCTTCTTCGCGCACGACCCCAACCAGCCGGCGATGGCCACGCACCGCGCTCAGGGCAAGCGCGTGGTCTTTGTCGACGGTGCCGAGATCGTGGCCTCCGAAGGCGACACCGAGGTGCGCCTGGCGCTGGCGGAGATTCCGCTGACGCGCAACGGCACCATCGGCTTCCAGGTCGAGAACGCGATGTCGTCGATCGCCGCCACGTGGGCGCTGGGCATCGACTGGGCCATCATCCGCCGCGGCCTGGCTACCTTCGTCAATGACGCCGCGACGGCTCCCGGCCGCTTCAACGTGTTCGACTACAAGGGCGCCATGCTGATCGCCGACTATGGCCACAACCCGGACGCGATCCAGGCATTGTGCAACGCGGTCGAGACCATGCCGGCCGGCCGCCGCCTGGTCGTGATCAGCGGTGCCGGCGACCGCCGCGACGAGGACATCCGCCGGCAGACGCAGATCCTTGGCGGCGTGTTTGACGAAGTGGTGCTGTACCAGGACCAGTGCCAGCGCGGGCGTGCCGACGGCGAGGTGCTGGCGCTGCTGCGCGAAGGCCTGCAGGGAGCGCAGCGCACGAGCCAGGTCGAAGAAATCCGCGGCGAATTCCTGGCCATCGACACTGCGTTGTCGCACCTGAAGCCGGGCGACCTGTGCCTGGTCCTGGTGGACCAGGTGGAAGAGGCGCTGGGGCATATTGCGGGGCGGATCGCGCAGGGTTAATTCAATTCCGCCGGTGGTTTGCACCCCTCTCCCATAAAAGGGGAGCAAACACGCGCAATCTGAGCTTCCTCAGCAACAAAAAGGCCAGTTCTGCGGAACTGGCCTTTTTGCGTGTAGGAAGGCTGATCTCAATGCCTCGCCGGCAACGACAACCTCCGCTCCAGCATATGCTGCAGCCCTGACAACCCCGTGCTCAACACCCAGTAGATCGCCGCCACCGCCAGGTACAGCGGCAAGGGCTGGTACGTCGCCGCGATGACCTCCTGCGCGGTGCGCAGCAGTTCGGTCACCGTGATCACCGACACCAGCGACGTATCCTTGATCAGGCTGATCAGGCTGTTCGACAAACTCGGCACCGCCAGCCGCAGCGCCTGCGGGCCCACCACGTAGCGCAGCGCCTGCGCCGGCGTCAGTCCCAGGCTGTACGCCGCCAGCCATTGTCCGCGCGCCACGCCCAGGATGGCGCCGCGCATGCTTTCCGACAGGTACGCCCCCACGTTCAGGCTCAGCGTCAGCACGCCGGCCGGCGTGGGCTCCAGCGCGATGCCGACACCCGGCAGTCCGTAGTACACGACAAAGATCTGCACCAGCAGCGGCGTGCCGCGCATGATGCTGACATAGGTGCGCGCCACCGCCTTGAGCGGGCGGCTGTGGCTGATGCCCATCAGCGCCACCACGGTGCCGATCACCAGCCCGAACAGCATCGACCACAATGCGAACTTGATGGTCAGCAGCGTACCCTGCAGCAGCACGGGCAGGGAATCGATGACAAGCTGGAGAGCGGACATGGGCGTGGCGGCGGACTAAAGGTAGAAAACAAAGCGGCGCGGCAGCCATGCAGGCCGCCGCGCCGCGACATGATACCGCCCGGCTCGCTGGCCGGCTTACTTGATCGGCTTACTTGACCGGCTTACTTGACCGGCTTACTTGACCGGCTTGCCGGCGGGCTTGGTCACGTCGGTACCGAACCACTTCACCGACAGCTTGCCAAGCGTGCCGTCCTTGCCCAGGTCTTCCAGCGCGTGGTTGATGGCCTGCGCGAACTTGGGGTTGTCCTTGCGGAACGGGATGGCCACCTGCGTGGTGGCACCCGCCACGATCGCGCCAGGCCGCAGCGGCAGGTTGGCGGTCTTGACCAGGTAGGCGACCATCAGCCGGTCGTTCAGCGCGGCGTCGACGCGTTGTGCCGCCAGGTCGCGCAGGTACTCGGGCGCGCCGGGATAAGTCTTGACGTCGATGCCCGCCACCGACTTCGCCAGTTCGTTGTAATTGCTCCCCAGGCTGACGCCGAGCTTGTGGCCCTTCAGGTCTTCCAGCGACTTGAACTGGCGCTTGTCGTCCTTGCGCTGGATCAGTTGCGCATCGGAGTAGACGTAGGGCGTAGAAAAGTCCAGCACCTGCTGGCGCTGCGGCGTGACGTTGACCTGGTTGACGATCACGTCGAACTTGCCCGCCTGCAGGCCGGCAATGATGCCGCTCCATTCCGTGGTGACGAACTCGGGCTTGACCCCGAGCTTGCCCGCCACCGCACGCGCCACGTCGACATCAAACCCTTCCAGCTCGTTCTTGGCGCCGCGGAAGCCGAACGGCGGGTACGTGCCCTCCAGTCCGATCTTGAGCACGCCAGCCTGCTTGACGGTATCGAGCAGGTCGGCGGCATGGGCCGCGGTGGCCGCCAGGCCGGCCCCGGCCATCAGCGAGGCCGCCAGCAGCGACTTGAACCAGCCAGTACGAATCGATCGCATATGTTCTCCAGTGAATGCGCATAGACGGCAATGAGGCAGCAAGTGGGCAGACAACACCGGCTGGCCTCTCGTGGCAGGCTGCCGGCCGGTTGTGCTGCTATGAGCCTATATCGGGCTCTACACTACCGCAAACGCTATCGAAGGCGAAATAACGATTCATCATGGCTATATAACCGCCGGGGCGATCCATGCGCCACGGCGGCCATGCCCCCCTCCCCCGTTACTGGTAGGCCTTGTCGTTGGGTGCCGCGAACAGCGCCTTCATGTCTGCCGACAGCGGGTAGTTCATGTTGATGTTGCGCGGCGGGATCGGCGACATGAACCACTTGTTGTAGAGCTTCTCCGCGCGGCCGCTGGTCTGCAGGTCGGCGATCACCCCGTCAGCCAGCTTCTTGAACGAAGGATCGTCCTTGCGGAACATGCAGGCATAGTTCTCGGTCTGCAGCGGAGCGCCGACCACCACCCAATCACCCGCACTCTTGGCCTTGGTGCGCTCGCCATACAGCAGCGGCTCGTCCATGACGAAGGCAGCGGCGCGGCCGCTTTCCAGGATCAGGAAGGACTGGCCATGGTCCTTGGTGCTGATCAGGTTCATGTTCATCGCTTTCTCGCCGTTCATCTTGACCAGCAGGCGCTCGCCGGTGGTGCCAGCGGTGGTGACCACGTTGCGGTCCTTCAGGTCAGTGAACTCCTTCACGCCGGAGTCCTTCTTGGTCAGCATCTTGATGCCGTAGACGAACAGGCTGTTGGAGAATGCCACCTGCTTCTGGCGCTCCAGGTTATTGGTGGTGCTGCCGCATTCGATGTCGATGGTGCCGTTCTGCACCAGCGGGATGCGGTTCTGCGAGGTGATCGGCGTCAGCCGCACCTGCAGGTTCGGCATCTTCAGCTCGCTCTTCACCTTGTCGACGATCTGCAGCAGGATCTCGTGCGAGTAGCCCATCACCTCCTTGCCGTCGGTGTACGAGAACGGGATCGACGATTCGCGGTAGCCCAGCGAGATCACGCCGCTGTCCTTGATCTTCTTCAGCGTGTCGCCGTCGGCAGCCTGGGCCGCGCCGGCAGCGAGCAGCAGCGCGGCGGCCGCGAGAATATGGCGGGTGACAGGACGGGTGGCTGGGCGGGTGTGCAGTGGTTTCATGTCGCGCTCCTTGTAGTGGGGCTTGGTCATTGAGGCTCGTTTTCTCGAGGTAATGCGAACTCACGGGTACTGCAGGAACCATTGCTGCATGCCGCTGCGCTAAGCGCGCGCGGCATCGAAATCCGCGGCGTCGAGGGCCGGGCGACGCCCCGCCAGCCGGTCGGCCAGCAAACCGGCGCTGCCCATCGCCAGCGTGAAGCCCAGCGCGCCGTGGCCGAGGTTCAGCCACAAGCCCGACACGCGCGATGGCCCGATCAGCGGCAGCCCGTCCGGCGTGGCCGGGCGCAGCCCCGCCCACGGCTGCAATTGCGCCAGCGGCAGGTCAGGCACGATGCCGTCGAACAGTGCGCGTGTCTGCGCCACCAGAGTGCCGACCCGCTCCGGGTCGATGCGGGTGCCGCCGCGCACCAGGTCGGCCATGCCCGCCACCCGCAGTGTATTGCCGATCCGCGCGTAAACGATCTTGTTGGCGAAATCCGTTACGCTGATATGTGGCGCGCGTGCGCCGCCGGCCAGCGGCACCGTGATGCTGTAGCCCTTGAGCGGCCACAGCATCGGCCGCACGCCCAGCGGGCGCAGCAGCGGCACGCTGCCGATGCCGCCCGCGACCACGACCACGTCGGCCGGCACCTCGCCGGTGTCGGTGCGCACGCCGGTCACGCGCCCGCCCTGCTGCACCAGCCCCTGCACCACGGTGCCGAAGCGCAGCGACACGCCAGTGCCGCCGCCGTGTTGCACCAACCGTGCCAGCGACACGCAGAAGCGGTGGCAATCGCCCACCTCCTCGCTCGGCGTGTAGATGGCGCCGGCGATCTCGTTGCGGATGCCGGCCAGCGCAGGCTCCAGCGCGACGCAGGCATCACGGTCCATCGCTTGCTGCTCGCAGCCCAGGCTGGCCTGGTAGTCCAGCAGCCGGCAGGCCGAGGCGAACGCCGCTTCATCGCGATGCACCACCAGCTTGCCGCGCCGCGCAAAATCGAAGCCGAAACCGCTGTCCTCATGCTCGTGCTGCGCCACGAACGCCTGCAGCTGGTCACGCGAGTAGAAACCCAGGCGCAGCAGCTTGCGCGTGGTGGCCTCGCTGGTGCTGGCATTGCAGGCGCCCATGAAGGCGGCCAGCCAGCGCCATTGCGCGGGATCGGCTACAGGGCGGAAGCGCATCGGCGAATCGCGCCGCAGCAGCCAGCCCGGCACCTTGCCCATCACGCCCGGTCCGGCCAGCGGCGCCACGTAGCTGTAGCTGAGCTGCCCGCCATTGGCAAAGCTGGTTTCCTCGCCCGGACCCTGGTGCCGTTCCAGCACCGTCACCTCGTGCCCGTCCTGGGCCAGGCGCCACGCCGTTGTCATGCCGACCACGCCGGCGCCCACGATCACTACCCGCATTGACTTCCTTGCCGCATCAAAAGACCGATGCCAGAGCGTAAAACAGCGGGGCCAGCTTGCCCAATGCGAATACGTGCCAGAATATGTCTTCAGGTTATGGATGGCCTGTGCCTATCGTTCCAGACGCCCCAAATCCCATGCGCCTGCGCCAGATCGAAGTCTTCCGCGCCGTGATGCTGACCGGCACCGTCAGCGAAGCCGCGCGCCTGCTGCATGTGTCCCAGCCCGTGGTCACGCGCGTGCTGCAGCATGCCGAGGCCTCGCTCGGCTTTCGCCTGTTCGAACGCGTGCGCGGGCGGCTGCAGCCGACGCCTGAGGCCAACGCCTTGTATGGCGATGTCGAAAGGCTATACGGCGAGATCGAGCGGGTGCGGCGCGTCTCGGAAAGCCTGCGCCACAAGGGCGCCGGGCGCCTGCGCGTGGCGGCCACGCCGAGCCTGGCCAACCCGCTGCTGGTGCCGGCGGTGCGGCGCTTCTGCGCGCGCCACCCCGACACCCAGGTGCAGGTGCTGACTCACCATACCGATGAGATCGTCGGCGCGCTGCTGGCCAACCAGATCGACCTGGGTTTCGCCTTCTCGCCGCCGCGCCACGAGGCCATTTCAAGCGAACCGGTGGCCAGCGGCCGCATGTTGCTGGCGGTGCCGCGCGGCCAGCCGCTGCCCGCCGCGGGGCGCCGCCGCCAGGTGCCGATGCAGCGGCTGATGGACCGCCCCTTCATCGGCTATGACGACAACAGCTCACTCGGCCTGCTGGTGCGCCAGACCTTGGCGCGGCACGCGCTCGAGCCGCGCTCGACGCTGGAGGTGCAGACCTACTCGCTGGCGCTGGCGCTGGTCGATGCCGGACTCGGCCTGACGCTGCTGGACCAGTACACCGCGCTCAGCGCCAACCCCGCCCATGTGGCGCTGCATGACGTGGCGCCGGCACTGCCGTTCGAGATCCAGATGCTGCGCGCCAGCCACCGCGCCGGCTCCAGCCTGGCCGACGACCTGCGCGTGCAGTTCGCGCAGGCCGCACAGGAACTGGCGGCCACGCTGCCGCAGCGGCTGGAAGCGCCGGTGGTCAGCCTGGACGGCGCGCTGCCGGGCGGCGCCAGGGTGCGCACGGCGATACTGGAGTGACGGCCGCGCCGGCGCCGATTTGACAGCGTTACAGGCGGTGCACCATCATCAGGACGCCTGCACTCGCTGGCCGCAAGCGCCAGACCGCCTATGTTCGTCCTGACCCTGATCGCCCTTGTCCTGGTCAGCGCCTACTTCTCCATCTCCGAGATCGCGCTGACCGCCGCACGCCGCACCAAGCTCCAGGTCTTGTCCGATCGCGGCGATGGCCGCGCCACGCGCGTACTGCTGCTCAAGGAAGAGCCAGGGAATTTCTTCACCATCGTGCAGATCGGCGTCAACAGCGTGGCCATCCTCGCCGGTATCCTCGGCGAGAAGCACGTGTCCGATCTGCTGCTGGAAACGCTGTCGCCGTATATGCAGGTGGTCCACGCGCAGCGCGTGGCCAATATCGGCTCGTTCCTGATCGTGACGCTGCTGTTCATCCAGTTTGCCGACCTGATCCCCAAGCGCATCGCAATGACATTCCCGGAAGCGTGCGCGCTGGCCGTGATCGACCCCATGCTGACGCTGCTGCGCGTGCTCAAGCCGCTGGTGTGGGTCTTCAACGCCGCCGCCGATGCCGCGCTGCGGCTGCTGCGACTGCCGACCAAGCCGGTCGACCAGATCACCACCGAGGACATCGCCGCCATGGTCGATGCCGGGGCCGAGGCGGGCGTGCTGCACAAGCATGAGCTGCACCTGATCGAGAATGTGTTCGAGCTCGGCTTCAAGGGCATCACCGCGATCATGACGCCACGCGACGACGTGGTCTGGCTGAGCCTGGACGAGCCAGCCGACAGCGTTCGGCGCAAGCTGGTCAACCAGCCGCATGCGCAATACCCGGTGTGCGGGCACGACCTGGATGACGTGCAGGGCTATATCGATTCCAAGGACATCCTGCAGCTGCTGCTGGCCGACGAGACCGCCGCGGTGATCGGCAATATCGGCCGCCACCACGACAAAAACGTGCTGGTGATCCCCGACACCCTGACGCTGTCCGAGGGGCTGACGCGCTTCCGCGAGATGCACCAGAACTTTGCCGTGGTCATGAACGAGTACGGGCTGGTGGTGGGCATCGTCACGCTCGACGATATCGTCGGCGCGCTGATGGGCGACATCCTCTACTCCAGCGAAGACGAGCAGATCGTGCGCCGCGACGACAGCTCGTGGCTGGTCGACGGCCTGACGCCGCTGGTGGACCTGAAGAAAGCGCTGGAACTCGATGCCCTGCCCGGGGAGGACTATGTCGACACCGCCGGCGGGCTGGTGATCTACGCGCTCAAGCGCATCCCGAAGAAATCCGAGTCAATTACCGTGGCGGGCTATCGCTTTGAAGTGCTGGACATCGACCATCACAAGATCGACCAGCTGCTGGTATCGCGCCTGCCCGCGCCAGAAGAGCCTGCTGCGCGACAGCCGTAGCCGATCCTGCCTGCCGATAACGCTCCAGCGTATCCGGCATGCGGAACCACGCCACGTAGCTGAACGCCACCACCACCGCGGCCGCGGCCACCGCGCCGAGCCGCCACGGCGCCACCACATCCCGTGGCGCCGGCACGTGCAGCGTGCGGTAGGCGGTGCCGAGCAACGCGATCCACGCCAGCCCCAGCGCATAACCCGCTGCCACGTCGGACAGCCAGTGCATGCCCAGGTACAGCCGCGACACTCCGATCGCCGCCACCGCCACCACGGTCAGCGCCAGCACCGGGATGCGCACGCGCCATGGCTGGCGCAGGCACAGCAGGAACGCCAGGAAGCCGTACGTCACCATGCTGCTGGTGGCGTGGCCGCTGGGAAAGGAATACGACTCCAGCCCGCTATAGATGCTGGCCGGCCGCACCCGCGCCATGCCAAACTTGAGCGCCATCACGCAGGCGCGCGCGCCGAGCAGCGCCGCGGCCCAGTACAGCGCCGTAACCCACGCGCGCCGCCACCACAGCCACGCGAACACCGCCACGCCGACCGCCACCGAGATGCGCGCACCGCCCAGCTCGGTCACCGCGACCATGGCGATATCGAGCCAGCCGCGACGCCATGCGCGCAGCTGCGCGAACACCAGCTGGTCGAGACGGACCACTTCCTCGCCCTGCGCGATTTCGGCGGCGAGCCAGAACAGCGCTGCTCCGCAAGCCAGCAGCGCGGCGCCGGCCACGAGCACCAGCAGCAGTTCGGCGATATCGCGTTCCAGCACGCGCAGCGTCAGCGTGCTCAACCGGCGCGGCCGGTGCTGTGCGGCCACGCGCGTCGACAAGGCACCGGCGCCCCAGACGCGCATGCCGTCGAGCCAGCGCACCAGCGGGCGCAACAGCGCCACCAGCAGCGGCACCAGGCACAGCAGCAACACAGTGGCAAGCGTGAACAACCCGAGCAATCCCAGCGCCGTGCCGGGCGTCAGCCATGCATCGGCGATCGCGCCCACGCGCGCCGGCAGTTCAGGCACGCGACACGCCGGTGCCGCCGATGCGCGCGATATTGGCGCGCGCCGGCGCCTCGCAGTCGGCAAAGGCCGGCGTCAGGAACAGGCGCGGCCGCTGCGCCAGTTCGCCGAGGAAGGCGGCACGGTGGCGCCCGAACTCCGCCAGCAGTGCATCGCCGTGCAAACCGGTGCGCGCGGCCAGCATGGCGCGGTTCTCGGCGAAGACATCGGCGCTGTGGGCATCGAATACGCCGGGCGGCGCGGCCAGCCGGAACAGGTCGAGATCGAGCACGGTGTCCGCGCCGTCGATGGTGGGCGTATGCGTGCGGGTGTCGCGCACGATCTGCGCGGCACGGCCGAGGTCGGTGCGGTCCACCTCCGGCGCAATGGTCTCCACCAGGGCAGCCGAAGCCGACTCGTTGTGCTCGCAACCCGGCACATAGACCGCGTCGTGGCACAGCACCGCCAGCGCCTGCGCCGGATCCAGCGCGACGCCGCGCGCGTGGGCGACTTCGAACATCTCGAGGACATGGCGGCGCCCGTGGTAGTGCCGGTATGCCGAGTCATACAGCGCCAGCACATCCAGCACCGTCTTGCGTGGCAGGAAGTCGAGGCAGGCCAGCGCCGCGGGCCAGTCCGGGGCAAAGCGCGGCACCTCGCCCTGCGGCGTCGTCACGGGTTCGGTGAATACGTCGGCGCGGCGCACCCAGAGCAGGGCGGGATCGCGCATCGCGCGATAGACGACAGCCGGCGCAAGGTCGGCCTCAAGGCGACCGATACCCACGACGGCATAGGCACCGCCCTTATGGTGGCGGTACGGCATGCCGGCAATGAGGTCAGGGTCGTCGGGCAGTTCGGCGGGGTCGCCGTGGAATTCGGCAGGCGTGGCGGGTGGCAGTGTCATCGGTGGCCTCGTTCATGGCAGTCCGCTGGATCGCCATGATAGTGCACCGCCAGGCGCTGGCTGCGATGAAACCGACCGCAAAAAAACAAAACCGACGCTCACTTGCGTGGGCGTCGGCCTGAGTTTTACTACACTGTTGTTGCCTGTCCGGCGGTCGAGACCGGGCAGCTTCTTGTCTGGCGGAGAGGGTGGGATTCGAACCCACGGTACCGTCGCCGGTACGCCTGATTTCGAGTCAGGTACATTCGACCACTCTGCCACCTCTCCGGTAACTGCTTTGCCGCGTGGCGAAACCGAAATTATAGCCACACCGTGCCGGCCAGTGCAAGAGGCCGGCAACAGATTTTTTACAGCTCCGGTTCCAGGCGAGTGACGCCGCCCATGTAGGGCTGCAACGCGGACGGCACCGTGACCGAGCCGTCGGCGTTCTGGTAGTTCTCGAGGATTGCCACCAGCGTGCGGCCCACGGCCAAGCCCGAGCCGTTCAGCGTGTGCACCAGTTCCGGCTTGCCCTGCCCCGCGCGCATGCGCGCCTGCATGCGGCGCGCCTGGAAGTCGCCCATGTTCGAGCACGAGCTGATCTCGCGGTAGGTGTTCTGCGCCGGGATCCACACTTCGAGGTCATAGGTCTTGGTGCTGCCGAAGCCCATGTCGCCCGTGCACAGCACGATGGTGCGGAACGGCAGTTCCAGCTTCTTCAGGATCGCCTCGGCGTGGCTCGTCAGCTCTTCCAGCGCGTCGAACGATTGCGCGGCCGGAACGACCTGCACCATCTCGACCTTGTCGAACTGGTGCTGGCGGATCATGCCGCGCGTGTCCTTGCCGTACGAACCCGCTTCCGAGCGGAAGCACGGCGTATGCGCGACGAAGCGCAGCGGCAGCTTCTCGCCGGCGACGATGGCGTCGCGCACGATATTGGTCAGCGGCACCTCGGCGGTCGGGATCAGGTAGAAGTTCTCGATGCGCTCGCCTTCTTCACTACCGACCTTGCGCGGCACCTTGAACAGGTCTTCCTCGAACTTGGGGAGCTGGCCGGTGCCGCGCATCGATGCCGCGTTGACGATATACGGCACGTACATCTCGGTATAGCCGTGCTCCTGCGTATGGGTATCGAGCATCAGCTGCACCAGCGCGCGGTTCATGCGCGCCACGCCGCCGCGCAGCATCGAGAAGCGCGAGCCGGTCACCTTGACCGCGGTGTCGAAGTCCAGGCCCAGCTTCTCGCCCACGTCGACGTGGTCGCGCACTTCAAAGTCGAACCGGCGCGGCTCGCCCACGCGGCGCACCTCGACGTTCTGGGTCTCGTCGTTACCCACCGGCACGCTTTCGTGCGGCAGGTTGGGGATCGACAGCATCAGATCAGACAGATGCGCCTGGATCTCGTCGAGCCGCGCGGCCGACGCCTTGAGCGTGTCGCCGATGCCGCCCACTTCCGCCATCACCGCCGAGGCGTCCTCGCCCTTGCCCTTGAGCATGCCGATCTGCTTGGACAGGCTGTTGCGGCGCGCCTGCAGTTCCTCGGTCTGGGTCTGCAGTTGCTTGCGTTCGGCCTCGAGTGCCTGGAACGCCGCCACGTCGAGTTGGAAGCCGCGCGTGGCAAGGCGTTGCGCCACGGCGTCGATGTCTTTGCGGAACAGCTGGATGTCGAGCATGTTGCTTGAGGTGAAGTGCAGGGCCAGCGACATGCCGGCGGACCCGCCATTTTACTGCACACACGTTGGCAAACAGGCAAACCTATTCGCTGGTCTTGCCGCCCTTGCCGTGGTCCTTCGGCTTCGCGGCGCGCTGCTCGCGATGCCAGGCATCGTCCAGTTCGCGCAAGTGGCGCAGCTTCTCGGCGATCTTGCCTTCCAGCCCGCGCGGCACCGGCTGGTACCAGCCCTGCGCCTTCAGGTCGTCCGGAAAGTAATGCTCCCCGGCGGCGTAGGCTTCGGGCTCGTCGTGCGCGTAGCGGTAAGCATGGCCGTAGCCAAGCTCCTTCATCAGCCTGGTCGGCGCATTGCGCAAGTGCACCGGCACCGCGCGCGACTTGTCCTTGCCGACGAAGGCGCGCGCCGCGTTGTACGCGTTGTAGCCGGCATTGGACTTGGGCGCGACGGCCAGGTAGATCAGCGCCTGGCCCAGCGCCAGCTCCCCTTCGGGCGAACCCAGCCGCTCGTAGGTCTCCGCCGCATCCAGCGTGATGCGCGCGGCGCGCGGATCGGCCAGCCCGATGTCTTCCCACGCCATGCGCACGATGCGCCGCGCGAGGTAGCGCGGATCGGCGCCGCCATCGATCATGCGGCAGAACCAGTACAGCGCGGCATCGGGGTCCGAGCCCCGCACCGATTTGTGCAGTGCGCTGATCTGGTCGTAGAAGGCATCGCCGCCCTTGTCGAAGCGGCGCAGGTTTTCCGACAGCGCGCTGCCCAGCAGCGCGGTATCGATCTGCGCGGCGCCGGCGGTACGCGCGGCGCGCGCCACGATCTCTATGTTGTTCAGCAGCTTGCGCCCGTCGCCGTCGGCCGATGCCACGATCAGCGCAAGGGCCTCGTCCTGCCAGCTGATGCCTCCCAGTTCTTCGGAGGCGCGCAGGGCCAGCTGGGTCAGTTCGGCGTCGTCCAGGCTCTTGAGCACATAGACCGCCGCGCGCGACAGCAATGCACCGTTGACCTCGAAGGATGGATTCTCGGTGGTCGCGCCGATGAAGGTGAACAGCCCGCTCTCGACGTGCGGCAGGAAGGCATCCTGCTGGCTCTTGTTGAAGCGGTGCACCTCGTCAACGAACACCAGCGTGCGCCGCCCGTGCGCGCGGAACTGCTCGGCGCGCTCCACCGCCTCGCGGATGTCCTTGACGCCCGACAGCACCGCCGACAGCGCGATGAACTCGGCGTCGAAGGCATCGGCCATCAGCCGCGCCAGGGTAGTCTTGCCCACGCCGGGCGGGCCCCACAGGATCATCGAATGCGGCTCGCCAGACTCGAACGCCACGCGCAGCGGCTTGCCCGGGCCCAGCAGGTGCTGCTGCCCGATCACCTCGTCGATGGTGCGCGGCCGCAGGCGCTCGGCCAGCGGTTGGCGGGAACGGTCAGGGGTATCGGAGAACAGCGAGTCCGCCACGTCATCAAACCTTGCGATTGCAGAACGCCACAGTGTAGACCATCGGCGCCCCGCGCTCAGGTGCCGGGCCTGCGCGTCGGATTAGGCGGCAAAGGCGACCACGTCCTCGATCTCGACGCGGATGCCGATGCGCTCGCCCACCGCGTGGTTGTGGTGCGAGGGCACCAGCGCCAGCACCCGGCCGCCGCTGGCCAGCCGCAGCGTGTACAGGATCTCGGCGCCCCGGAAGGCCTTGTGCACCACTTCCGCCTGCATCGGGCTGGCGTCGTCGTGGATGATGTCGTCAGGGCGCACCAGCACGTCGACGGCGGAATCCGCGGGCAACTGCAGGGGCACGGCCGGTTGCAGCATGCCCAGCTCCACTTCGATCCGCGCATCGCCACGCAGGTGCCCCGGCATCAGCACGCCCTGGCCGATAAAGCCGGCGACGAAGCGCGACTTGGGGCGGTGGTACAGCTCATGCGCACTGCCCCACTGCTCGATCACGCCGTCATGCATCACGCCGATCTCGTCGGCCATGGCAAAGGCCTCGTACTGGTCGTGCGTGACCAGGATGGCGGTGGTGCCTTGTGCCTTCAGGATCGCGCGCACTTCCAGGCTCAGGCGCTCGCGCAAATCGACATCGAGGTTGGAGAACGGCTCGTCCAGCAGCAACAGCTCGGGCCGCGGCGCCAGTGCGCGCGCCAGCGCCACGCGCTGCTGCTGGCCGCCGGACAGCTCGTGCGGATACTTGCTCCCCGAGCCGGCAAGTCCCACCAGTTCCAGCACCTCTTCCACCCGCGCCGCTCGCTCGGCGCGGCCGGCACGGGTTAGCCCGAAACCGACGTTGGCGGCCACATCCAGGTGCGGGAACAGCGCATAGTCCTGGAACACCATGCCGATGCGGCGCTGCTCCGGCGGCACCAGCGCGTCCGACGACGACACGGTCTGTCCGTCCAGCACGACGCGGCCGTCCTGCAACGGCTCGAAGCCGGCGATGGCACGCAGCACCGTGGTCTTGCCGCAGCCGCTGGGACCCAGCAGGCACGCGATATTGCCGCGCGCCAGCGCAAACGACAGGCCCTTGACCACCGCGTGCCGGCCAAAGGCATGCCGGATCCGGTCGACCTCGATGACGGCGGCGCCGGCGGCAGCCTCGCGGGTGCCGCTGCGCGTCATCGGCCGCGTACGCGCCGGGGATGCGGGTAATCGGGAATAGGAATCGGTTCGCATGTGCGCATTATAGGGATGTGGGGCCGCGCCGCGGGCCATCTCGTGCGCGGCATTGCTAGAATGCGGCAGCCCGCGCCGCGCCGGCACCACATTGCCCGGGCGCGCTTCCATCGAATCCACCGCATGCTCCTGCCCAGCCGCCGCCGCTTCCACCCCCTGACCCTGGCCACGCTCGTGATGGCGCTGCTGATCGCCGTGCCGGTGCTGGTGGTCGCCTCGGCCGTGCTGCTGCCCGCTGGCGAGACCTGGCGCCACCTGATCGACACGGTGCTGGCAGAGTACGTCTTCAACACCATCTGGCTGCTGCTGGGCGTGGCCGCGGGCGTGCTGCTGCTCGGCGTGACCACGGCATGGCTGGTCTCGACTTACCGCTTCCCCGGCCATGCCGTGATGGAATGGGCGCTGGTGCTGCCGATGGCGATGCCGGCCTACGTGATCGCCTACGCCTACACCGATGCGCTGCAGTTCGCCGGGCCGGTGCAAGGCTGGCTGCGCGAGCTGACCGGCTGGAAGGCGCGCGACTACTGGTTCCCGGACATCCGCTCGATGGGCGGCGCCATCGCATTGTTCTCGCTGGTGCTGTATCCCTACGTCTACCTGACGGCGCGCGCCGCCTTCCTGCAGCAGACACAGAACACGATCGAAGCCGCTCGCCTGCTCGGCCACGGTACCTGGAGCCGGCTCTGGCGCGTGGTGTTGCCGCTGGCACGGCCCGGCATCGTCGCCGGCACCGCGCTGGCGATGATGGAGACGCTGGCCGACTTCGGCACCGTGGCGTACTTTGCCATCCCCACGTTTTCCACCGGCATCTACCGGGCGTGGTTCTCGCTCGGCGACAAGAATGCGGCGGCGCAACTGTCGGCATGCATGCTGCTGTTCGTCGCGGCGATCCTGCTGATGGAACGCGCCAGCCGCGGCCGTGCGCAGGTCTACGGCAACCAGCGCCGCGCCGCGGCATGGACGCTCGGCGGCACGCGCGGCTGGCTCGCGCTGGCGGCCTGTGCCGTGCCGGTGCTGCTGGGCTTCCTGGTGCCCGCGCTGATGCTGTGCCGCATGGCCTTTACCGACGGCGACGCCCAGTTCGGCCCGCGCTTTGTCGGGCTGGTGCGCAACAGCTTCCTGCTGGCCAGCGCGACGGCACTGGCGGCGGTGCTGGTGGCGCTGGCGATCGGCTACGCCGGCCGCGCCGCGAACGGCCGGCGCGGCTGGCTGGTGCGCGGGCTGACGCGGCTTTGCGGCATGGGCTATGCGCTGCCCGGCTCGGTCATCGCCGTGGGCGTGCTGGTGCCGGTGGCGCGCTTCGACAATGCCTTGTCGGCGTGGCTGCAGCAGCAGTTCGGGCTGTCGGTCGGATTGCTGCTGACCGGCGGCATCGCGGCGCTGGTCTATGCGCTGCTGGTGCGTTTCCTGGGCGTGGCGCTGCAGACGGTCAACGCCGGGCTGGGCAAGATCACGCCCAGCATGGACGCCGCCGCGCGCAGCCTCGGCCACGGCCCCGGCGCCACGCTGCGGCGCGTGCATTTCCCGATGCTGCGCGGCAGCCTGCTGACGGCAGCGCTGATCGTCTTCGTCGATGTGATGAAGGAACTGCCGGCCACCTTCGTGATGCGGCCATTCGACTTCGATACGCTGGCCGTGCAGGCCTACAACCTCGCCGCCGACGAACGCCTGACCGAAGCCGCGACGGCGTCGCTGGTGATCGTCGCCGTCGGCCTGCTGCCGGTAATCTTGCTATCGCGCACGATCCGGCGCGAGGCGCAACGCTGAGCCGCCCGCCAACCCGCTAAAGTCCTGCCCCGCCGCGCCGATAGCGTTTCATGGCCCGGCGCTCGCCCGGGGACAAGAACAGCGGCACGCCGGGCCTTTCGGCGCCTGCCGCCGGAACGCATTAGGGGGGCGTATGCTGCGATACCACATCCTGTTGTTCAAGCTGAACCGGCTGGTCAACCGCAACACGCTGAGCGGCGTGGAAGAAATCTCGCTGGCCGGCCAACTGGCCGAGATGATCGAATCCGCCGCTACCGCGGCCCGCATCATCGACGACCTTGCCGACCACGCCAACCCGCAGGTGCGCCGCATCGCGCTCAACGCGATCCGTCGCGCTCGCCAGTTCACCTCACCCGGCCTGCAGCCCGCGCTGGTACGCCGCATGGCGGATGCCGAAGCGGCAGTGCGCCATGATGCGGTGTGGATCGTGCAGGAAACGCGCATGGACGGCGCCGAACTGCGCGCGGCGCTGCGCCGGCTGGCGGGCAAGGTGCGGTTGCCATGGGACGCCGAGCGTGCCCGCGCCAATCCCGGCGACACGGCGCTGGCCGCGCAGGTGCGTGCCCGCATGGCGCTGGACAGGCTGCTGGAAAAGAGTGCGGCGGAGCGCAACCAGGCGCTGGCCGCCATGGCGCTGGGAACGATCGGGGACCAGCCCTATGCGGAAGGCACGGTCGGCCACAAGGGCCTGCTGCACCGCGCACTGATCCGGCGCCAGGCCGGGCGGCGGCTCGACAGCAGCGTCAAGCTGACGTTCCGCAAGGTCGAGCCGGGCGAGGTGAAGGGGAACAAGCGGTTCCTGCTTTGATGTGGAACCTGATGCGGAACCGGCCGGCCATCCTCGTGCGGGGACGGCCGGCACATCTGCGGCTTACTTGAAGCCCGCGCGGTCCAGCAGCTTCTGCGCCTGCGGCTGGTACTTGCCCAGCTCGGCCACGTTGATGCTGTCGGCCTTGAACTCGCCCAGCGCATCGAGCGCCGGATTGCTGACCTTCACGCCCTGCACCACCGGCCATTCGTTGTTGCCGTCGGCAAAGTAGCGCTGCGCCTCGTCGCTGGCGAGGTACTCCAGGAACTTGACCGCCGCCTCCTTGTTCGGCGCGTGCTTCAGCATGCCGCCGCCGGAGATGTTCATGTGCACGCCCTGGCTTTTCTGGTTGGGCCACACCACGCCCAGCTTGTCGGCCACGGCCTTGTCTTCCGGCTTGGTCGATTTCAGCAGGCGTGCGATGTAGTAGGTGTTGGAGATCGCCACGTCGCACTCGCCCGCGGCCACGGCCTTGAGCTGGTCGGTGTCGCCGCCCTTGGGCGCGCGCGCCAGGTTGGCGGCCACGCCGCGCGCCCACTGCTCGGTGCGCGCCTCGCCGTCGTGCGCGATCAGGCTGGACACCAGCGACAGGTTGTAGACGTGCCCGCTGGAACGCGTGCACACCTTGCCCTTCCACTTGGGGTCGGCCAGGTCCTCGTAGGTGGCGATGTCGCCGGCCTTGAGCGCGGTCTTGTTGTACGCGATCACGCGGCCGCGCGCCGAGAAGCCGAACCACTCCCCGTTCGGGTCGCGGTACTTGGCGGGGATGCGCGAATCCAGCACCTTGGACTTGACCGGCGCGAACACGCCGGCCTGCTGGGCCCGCCACAGCCGGCCGATATCGACGGTGATGAAGACGTCGGCCGGGCTGTTGGCGCCTTCATTGCGGATGCGCTCCAGCAGCGGGTCTTCCTGGCCTTCGATGCGGTTGATCTTGATGCCGGTCTGCTTGGTGAAGTTGGCGTACAGCGCCTCGTCCGTCTGGTAGTGCCGGGCGGTATAGAGGTTCAGCACCTTTTCCTGCGCCGCCGCCGCGAGCGGCAGCGTCAGCAGGGCCAGCGCCGCGACACGCGGCAGCAAGGTTCGGATAGTGGTCTTCACGCGGATGGCTCCCCAGCTTGGTTGGGCAGTCGCCAGCATCCGGGACACCCGGGACTGCCCGGTTATTGGATTCCGGACAGCCAAAAACAATATTGATTCTTGTTCAGCCGGTCAAATTACATTTTTGTCATGTTGGCGGCCCGTTGAGAGATCAACATTTGCAACTCGATACACCAGGTGGACGCGCTTTCACATCACTTCAGCCGCGCCTCACCCACGTAACCTTGCCAGCCTTGATGCCGAGCGTCCGGCGCTGAGGGTTGTAGTCCATGGTGCCCGGGAACTGCTGCCCGTCGCGTTCGCCCAGCCGCCACGCGCAGCCTTGCAGCAGACCGATGGCCTCGGCCTCGCTCTTGCCTACCAGGGTGTCGTCGGCAACCTTGTCGGCGGCACAGCCGGCCGGCGTGCCGCGTGCACCTTGCGGGCCGGGCATCGGTGCCGGCTCGCCGGGTTGCGCCGCGCAACCTGCCAGCAAGGCCGCGCCGGCGGCCAGCCACAGCAGTCCGCGGGAAGTAGTTCGGATGGCGGTCATGTCATTTTCCTTTGCATGGATGAGGATGCTTGGACACATGACCGCGAGCGGCGTTCCGGTCGCCATGAAGCGCTGAAGCCGGCGAGATCAGCCTTTTGCGCGGTCGGCCAGCGTTTTCATCGCATCGGCCGGCAACGGGCCGTGACACGTCCGTTCACCGCCTGACTCGCTGACGACGAGCCAGACCTGCTCGGGCTTGCCCGTGGGATGCAGCAGCCAGGCGGGGCCGCGCGCGTTGCTGCTCGGCGGCAGGTCTTCCAGCACGCCGGAGTTGGCGGACTGCAGCATGACCGCGCATTCCGATACCGGCACGCGCGTGGATTTCAGGAATGCCGCGTTGCCGAGCACTTCAGGCAACGCCGTGTCCGGCGCGCGCAGGAAGGATTCGACATCGAACTTGCTGGCACCGCCGCCTGTACTGGTGCAAGCCGCCAGCGCCAGCGCGCCGGCACCGGCCAGGATCGCTGCACCGTAGCGTCCGCGGGCAGCGACGATGCGAGCGGCCATGGCTGAGTTCGCAATCATGGCGGGCCTCATTGCTTCATCACATCGGCGCCCTTGGGCACCGTGAAGCGGAACGCATCGGCCGCCAGCGGCGGGTTCTTCTGCATGTTCGTGAAGGTCAGCAAGGTGGTGTTGCCGAAGGCGTCGCGCAACTCCATGGCTTCAAGGTTGCCGCCCTTGAAGCCGATGCCGATGCGCTCGAACTGCGTGTCCTTGGCCTTGGGCGTCAGTTCCAGCCATTCCACGCCATCGCGGGTCGGGGCGTTCTTGATGGCGAAGTTCTTTTCCAGGTCGTTGCTGCCGAACAGGATCGCCGCGGGACTGGAACCCAGCGCGGCGTCGAGCTTGCGCTCGGTGACCTGGTTCAGGTCCTTGTCATATATGTACAGGGTCTGGCCATCAGCCTGCAGCAACTGCTCGTAGGGCTTGGTATAGCGCCAGGTGAACTTGCCCGGGCGCGAGAACACGAAGGTGCCACTGGAGTTGCCGGTCACCTTGACACTGGCGCCCTGGCCCTTGACCTGGCGCTGCGTGAATTCGCCGCGCGCGCTCTTTACACCGGTGACAAAGCTCTGCAGCTGGTCGGTGGCTGCGGCATGGGCCGGCGCCTGGATGGCAAACATCGCCAGCGCGGCGCAGGCCGACACAAGGATGCGGTTGCGCATGATTCTGGATCCTGGTTGTTATCGAATGCGTTGCCACGGTGCGGCGCCTGCTCCGGCAGCCGCCGCACGGTCAACGTGTCTGGTTAGAGGCGGCAGCTGGTACAGGATTCCGTGCCGCCCGTGCTTCGCGGGTAACCGGATATTACGCCGGGCAATCCACGGCCAGCCGGGATGCCCGCATGCGCTCAATCATCATCCCGCGCAGCCGCGCCACCGCCCTGTACCAGGATGTCGCGATTGCCATTACCCGACATCGCCGACACCATCCCGGCCTTCTCCATATCTTCCAGCAGACGCGCGGCGCGGTTGTAGCCGATGCGCAGGTGGCGCTGCACCAGCGAGATCGATGCGCGTCGGTTCTTCAGCACCACTTCCACGGCCTGGTCATACAGCGGATCCGCCTCGCCGCCGCCACCGCCGATACCGGCGCCGCCGCCAAAGCCATCGCCGCCACCGTCTTCCGTGAGGCCGCCCTCGAGGATGCCTTCGATGTAGTTCGCCTCGCCGCCTTCCTTCAGCTTTTCCACCACGCGGTGGACTTCATCGTCCGAGACAAAGGCGCCATGCACGCGCACCGGCAGGCCGGTACCCGGCGCCAGGTAGAGCATGTCGCCCATGCCCAGCAGCGTCTCGGCGCCCTGCTGGTCGAGGATGGTGCGCGAGTCGATCTTGCTGCTGACCTGGAAGGCGATGCGGGTCGGCACGTTGGCCTTGATCAGGCCGGTGATCACGTCCACCGACGGGCGCTGCGTGGCCAGCACCAGGTGCAGGCCGGCGGCGCGCGCCTTCTGCGCGATGCGGGCGATCAGCTCTTCCACCTTCTTGCCGACCACCATCATCAGGTCGGCCAGCTCGTCGATGACGATGACGATGGTGGGCAGCTTGTCCAGCGGCTCCGGCGCGTCCGGGGTCAGGCTGAACGGGTTCGGGATCTTCTCTTCCCTGGCCGCGGCCTCGTCGATCTTCTTGTTGTAGCCGGCCAGGTTGCGCACGCCAAGCTTGCTCATCAGCTTGTAGCGCCGCTCCATCTCGCCGACCGCCCAGTTCAGCGCGTTGCCGGCCTGGCGCATGTCGGTCACCACCGGGCACAACAGGTGCGGGATGCCCTCGTAGACGCTCATTTCGAGCATCTTGGGATCGATCAGGATCAGGCGGACGTTGTCCGGCTTGGCCTTGTACAGCAGCGACAGGATCATCGCGTTGATGCCCACCGACTTGCCCGAGCCCGTGGTGCCCGCGACCATGCAATGCGGCATCTTGGCCAGGTCCGCCACCATCGGCTTGCCGGCGATGTCCTTGCCCAGCGCCATGGTCAGGCTGGAAGCGCTCTCGTTGTAGATTTGCGAGCCCAGGATCTCCGACAGCCGCACGGTCTGGCGCTTCGGATTGGGCAGTTCCAGCCCCATGTAATTCTTGCCGGGGATGGTCTCGACCACGCGGATCGACACCAGCGACAGCGAGCGCGCCAGGTCGCGCGCCAGGTTGACCACCTGGCTGCCCTTGACGCCGGTGGCCGGCTCGATCTCGTAGCGCGTGATGACCGGCCCCGGGTAGGCCGCCACCACCTTGACCTCGACGCCGAAGTCCTTGAGCTTCTTCTCGATCAGGCGCGAGGTGAATTCCAGCGTCTCGGCGCTGACCGTCTCCTGGTGCGGCGGGATCGGATCGAGCAGCGACAGCGGCGGCAGGTCCGAATCCTGGATGTCGGCGAACAGCGGCTGCTGCTTCTCGCGTTCCACGCGTTCATGCTTGGGCACCGCCTGCGGCCGCACGATCTGCACCGGCGGCGCCTCCTCGATGCGCACGCGCTGTACCTCGACGGTTTCCTTGCGCTCGACCTTGGCGGCCTCGCCGATGATGCGGTCCTGCTTGCTCTCGCGGCGCGCCTTGAAGCCCAGGAACATGGTTTCGACGAAACCGCCGATATGCTCGGCTACCGACAGCCACGAGAAGTGGAAGAACAGCGACAGCCCGATCGCGAACAGCAACAGCAGCAGCAGCGTCGCCCCGGTGAAGCCCAGCGCCACCTGCATCCAGCCGCCCAGCGTGTCGCCCAGCACCCCGCCCGGCGCACGCGGCAGCGCGGCACGCAGCGGGTACATGCGGATTGCCTCCAGCCCCATGCTGGACAGCAGCGTCAGCACGAAGCCGATCCAGCTCACCGTCACGCCCTGGCGATGGTCCTCGCGCTCGGGCAGCTCGGCCGTCAGCGTGCGCCAGCCGCGCCAGCAGCGCCGCACCAGCAGCACCGCCCACCAGTAGGCCGAGAAGCCGAAGATAAAGAACAGCACGTCGGCTACCCAGGCGCCGACACGGCCGCCCAGGTTATGGATGTCGGCGACCTGGTTGGCATGCGACCAGCCGGGGTCGGTCTTGCTGTAGCTGGCCAGCACGCACAGGAAGCCCAGCGTGACGGCCAGCAGCAGGAACCAGCGCACCTCGCCCAGCAGTTTGCCGATGCGGGAAGGCAAGGCTGACGGATCGGTGCGGGTGGTCGTGGTAGCTCGGGCCATGCCTGGATAGGACTCTTTAAGGTGATTCCGGATGCGTTTGGCGCCGCCGTCGGACTATGTCAGCGCTGACTGACGAGGTGACTGACGGGCATCGTGGCGGCCATTTTAACGTGGGCGACGACTATCGCACCCATTGGAATTTGCAACAGTGGGCAAATGCCGCTCCTCTTATAATGTCGCTTTCGAGCAATGCCGGTGGGCATCATGCCGCACCGGCCATAGGAACGCATCATGGCAAAACACGCAAAAGTGCTGATTCTCGGTTCCGGTCCCGCCGGCTATACCGCCGCGGTCTACGCGGCCCGCGCCAACCTGCAGCCGGTGCTGATCACCGGCCTGGCCCAGGGCGGACAGCTGATGACCACCACGGACGTCGAGAACTGGCCGGGCGATGCCAAGGGCGTCCAGGGTCCCGAACTGATGCAGCGCCTGCTGGCGCATGCAGAAGAGTTCAAGACCGAAATCATCTTCGATCACATCCACACCGCCAGGCTGGTGGACGAGAACGGCAAGCCGGCCCGCCCCTTCACGCTGATCGGCGACGCCGGCGAGTACACCTGCGACGCCCTCGTCATCGCCACCGGCGCGTCGGCCCAATACCTGGGCCTGCCGTCGGAAGAGTCCTTCATGGGCCGCGGCGTGTCGGCCTGCGCCACCTGCGACGGCTTCTTCTACAAGAACCAGGAAGTCGCCGTGGTCGGCGGCGGCAACACCGCCGTGGAAGAAGCGCTGTACCTGTCGCACATCGCCAGCAAGGTCACCGTGATCCACCGCCGCGACAGCTTCCGCGCCGAGCCGATCCTGGTCGACCGCCTGCTCCAGCGCGAAAAGGAAGGCCGCATTGAAATCCGCTACGACAACGTGCTGGATGAAGTGCTGGGCGACGATTCCGGCGTCACCGGCATCCGCATCCGCAACGCCAAGACCAGCCAGACCGAAGAGCTGAAGCTGGCGGGCGTGTTCATCGCCATTGGCCACAAGCCCAATACCGACCTGTTCGCCGGCCAGCTGGAGATGAAGAACGGCTACCTGGTGACCAAGTCGGGCCTGCAGGGCGACGCCACCGCCACCAGCGTGCCGGGCGTGTTCGCCGCCGGCGATGTGCAGGACCACGTCTACCGCCAGGCGATCACCAGCGCCGGCACCGGCTGCATGGCCGCGCTGGATGCGCAGCGTTTTGTCGAAGCCCTGAAGTAAGCGCAAGCCCTCCTGGACCGGCCTGCCGTGGCCGGTTCATCTCCACTCGCCCTCCCCGGCTGCCCTGCCCCAGTCGATATAATTCCGGCGAGCCCCCGGAGATTATTCATGACGCAAGGCGCCCGCAAACCCGACCGACCGACCCAACGCTTCGGCCTGAACGACCTGTCCCGCCTGCGCGACAACCTCAAGGCCGATGCCGAGCGGCGCGAAGCCGAGCGCCTGGCCGCCGAGCAGGCGGCGCAGCGTGCCCGCGAAGAGGCCGACGTGTTCCGTGCCAGCGTGGGCCAGGTCAGCCAGCTGCGCGACCGCAACCGCGCCCACCACCCCGCCAGCAAGCCCGCGCCCGTCCCGGTGCAATCGCAGCGCAACGACCAGGCGGTATTGCAAGCCTCGCTGTCCGATGACTTCGATGTCGAAAGCCTGCTGGAGACCGACGAGACCCTGTCGTTCCGCCGCCCCGGCATCGGCATGGACGTAATCCGCAAGCTGCGGCGCGGCGAATGGGTGCCCCAGGACAAGGTTGACCTGCACGGCCTGCGCAGCGACGAGGCACGCGAGGCGCTGGCCGAATTCCTGCGCCGCTCGGTGCGCAACGGCGTGCGCTGCGTGCGCGTGATCCACGGCAAGGGCCTGGGCTCGCCCGACAAGCTGCCGGTGCTCAAGGGCAAGGTGCGCAGCTGGCTGGTGCAGAAGGAGGAAGTGCTCGCCTTCGTGCAGGCGCGCGAGGCCGAAGGCGGCGCCGGCGCGCTGATGGTGCTGCTGCGCCAGCCGAAGCCCTGACGCACCGGGCCTGAACCGCGCCGCGGATGCATCTCCCGCTCGAATTGCTGATGGGGCGGCTGCCCCTGATCCTCCATATCATGGAGGTCATCGGCGTGCTCGCCTTCGCGGTGTCGGGCGTGGTCGATGCGCGCAAGCAGCGGCTCGACGTGGTCGGCACCTTCGTAGTCGCCTTCGCCACGGCCTTTGGCGGCGGCACGCTGCGCGACGTGCTGCTGGACCGGCGCCCGTTCTACTGGGTCGACCATGAAGGCTACGTGCTGCTGATCTTCGCGATGTCGTTCGGCGCGTCGTTCGTGCTGCGCGTGGTCAGCCGCGTGGCATCGGACCGGGCCATGATCGTGGCCGACGCGATCGGGCTCGGGCTGTTCTCGGTCACCGGCGCCTCGCTGGCGCTGGTGGCGCAGATGACGCCGACCGTGGCGGTGATGATGGGCATCATCTCGTCGGTGTTCGGCGGCGTGGTGCGCGACGTGCTGTGCAATGAAGTGCCGATGATCCTGCGCGACCGCTCGCCCTACGCGACCTGCTCCTTTGTCGGCTGCTGGATCTACATCGGCCTGACCTGGCTGGAGGTGCAGCAGGAGGCGGCGCTGATGACCGGCGCGCTGGCGATCATCGCGATGCGGCTGGTGTCGGTGCGCTACGGCTGGAAGCTGCCGAGCTGAGCCTGCATCTCCGCAGGACAAATCCAGAAACAAAAAACGCCGCCCGGTTGGGCGGCGTTCCTGCATTGACAGCCGGCGGCTCAGACCGCGGCTTCGTCCTGCTCGCCGGTACGAATGCGGATCACGCGCTCGATCTCGGTCACGAAGATCTTGCCGTCGCCGATCTTGCCGGTATGCGCGGCCTTGACGATGGCGTCCAGCACGGTGTCCAGCTGGTTCTCAGCCACCACCACCTCGATCTTGATCTTGGGGAGGAAGTCGACGACGTATTCGGCGCCACGGTAGAGCTCGGTATGCCCTTTCTGCCGGCCAAATCCCTTCACCTCGGTCACCGTCAGCCCGGTCACGCCGACATCAGCAAGGGCTTCACGCACCTCGTCGAGCTTGAACGGTTTGATGATGGCGGTAATCTGCTTCATGACTGGCCCCTGGTTTTCGTTTGTTCACGCGCCTGGCGGCGCACCGCCGCGGGCGCGGCGCTCTCCGGCTGGCATTTTAACAGCCATTGGCGCCATGCATTCCCCGCAATCCCGCGCCCGGCGCGGCCGGAACGTTCGACAACCCGCATCGCAGGGCGGCGCGATGCCGTTCGAGCCTGTGGACAACCCTGTGGACAGCCCCCGGGAAATTCTGTGCAGAGCCTGTGCAAACCCTGTGAACATCACCCGGTCACGCCATGTTGAGGAAGCGGCGCCGATAGTCCGAAGGCGCCACTCCGACACGCCGCAGAAAGGCGCGCCGCAGGTTGTTGGGATCGCCAAAGCCGGCCAGCGCGGCCACGCGCTTGAGCGGATGGCGCGAACCTTCCAGCAGCCGGCGCGCGGCGTCGATGCGCGCGGCCTCGACGAAATCGGCCGGCGTCACCTGGCATTCCTGACGGAAGACGCGGGCAAAGTTGCGCGTGCTCATGCCGGCACGTGCGGCCAGCGCGTCGACCGACAGGTCGCCGGCAAGGTTCTCGACAATCCACCCCTGCACCTCCCGGATGGCATTGCGCTCCGCCGTCTGCGCCGCGAGGTGGGCGCTGAACTGCGACTGTCCGCCTGGCCGCTTGAGGAACATCACCAGTTCGCGCGCCACCCGTAGCGCCACCACGCGGCCGAAATCCTCCTCGACAAGCGCCAGCGCCAGGTCCAGCCCCGCGGTCACGCCGGCGGAGGTGTACACGTTGCCATCCTTGACGTATATGCGGTCCGGCTCCACCTGGACGCCCGGAAACATGCGCGCCAGGCGGTCGGTTGTGTTCCAGTGCGTGGTGGCGCTGCGTCCGTCCAGCAAGCCCGCATGTGCAAGCATCATCGCGCCGGAGCAGACCGACCCGATCCTCCGCACCGTGCGTGCCTGCCGGGACAGCCATGCGCCGATGGTTTCATCCTGCGCCTGCTTCCATAGCGCGGGGCCGCCCGCGACCAGCAGCGTGTCGATATCGTCACTGGCGGTCTCCAGCGTTGCGTCCGGTTCGATGCGCATGCCGTTGGAGGCCGTGAGCATCCCCGGCCCCGGCGCGATGATCTCGAACTGGTACGCATCCGGTTGTCCGGCCTGGCGCGCACCTTCGTGGAAGACATCCAGGGGACCGGCCAGATCCAGCATCTGGAAGCCGGGAAAGGCAACGACGGCGATTTTCATGGATGGCAAGGCAAGGGCCGGACCGCAGCCCGGCTTGGCTGGATATGACTAGTTTAGGCAGATACAGCCAGCGGTGTGTCAACGGTAGCGCACGATGGATATCTCGACGATTCGCCGGGAATCCGCCAGCGCGGTATGGCTGCCCGCGCGCTGCAGCGCCACCAGCCGGCTGCGCTGGTCGCCGATCAGCGCGGCGCTGCCGCCGGCTTCCCGCACGCGGGCGGCAACCCGCTTCAGCAGGAAACGCTCGCCGATCCAGCCCTCCGCGGTTTCCACGGTGGTGTAGGCCAGCACCTCGTACGGCCGCGGCGGCTCGCCCCGCATCCAGATGTCGACGCCGTCGACGTGTTCCCGTGCGCCGCCCTGGCCGTGCCGCAGCAGCGGCTCGCCTTCGTGGCGCCGGATCGGCGCCTGGATGCAGGCCGCGAGGCCCACGCAGCACAGCAGCAGCAGTGCGGGAACCCTGGCCCGCTTCGTCAAGGTTGGCTTCATCTGATTTCCTCTGCTTCGAATGCAAACGGCGCGCAGTCTAGGCAGGAAAAGCAGCGCTGCGTCGCCACTGGCAGCAAGCGCCCGACCATTGGCTGGATTTGACGTATCTATCTCCTATCGGACAATCGGTCGGAAAACCATAATTCCCTTCACCATGCACCGCCCCACTCCGACGAGCGGGCGCGGGCACCCCCTCCCCACGCCCGCCCACTCGCGGGCCAACTGAAGCCAGACGCTATGACTCTTGCAGCCAATCCCGCGGCCACTCTGCCGGCGCCCCGCAGTTCGGTGAAACACCTCCCTGTCAACCTGTTCGGCGCCGTCATGGGCCTGTCCGGGCTGTCGATGGCATGGCGCGGCGCCGTCACCGCCTTCGGTGCCAGCCCGGCCATCGGCGACGCCATTGGCGTGGTCGCGGTGCTTGCCTTTGCGGCCCTGGCTGCCGGCTATCTCGCCAAGTGGAAGCGCTACCCCGAAGCGGTTCGCGCTGAATTCAGCCATCCCGTCGCCGGCAATTTCTTCGGCACCATCGCCATTGCCATCCTGCTGCTGTCGTCGGTGGTCGGCGTGCACCACGCGGCGCTGGGGCAGGTAATCTGGGCGGTCGGCACGGTGATCACCGTGGCGCTGACCTTCCTCATCGCGGGCCGGCTGTTCCGCGGCAGCACCGAGCCTGCCAATGCCGTGCCGGCATGGCTGATTCCCGGCGTGGCGACGCTCGACATCGCCGTGGCCGGCGGCACCATGCCGATGGCGTGGGCGCACGAGGTCAACCTGTTTGCCGCCGCCGTCGGCACGATGATCGCGCTCGTGTTCTTCAAGATGATCTTCTCGCGGCTGGTCCACCACGATCCGCTGCCCGCCGGCATGGTGCCGTCGCTGATCATCCTGATCGCGCCGTTCGAGGTGGGCTTCCTGGCCTACGTCAACGTGACCGGCCATGTCGACCTGTTTGCCGGCATGCTGTTCTACTTCGGCCTGTTCCTGTTCGTGCTGCTGTCGTGGCGCGTGTTCCGCCGGCCGGTGCCGTTCGCGCCGTCGTGGTGGGCGATCAGCTTCCCGATGGCGGCGCTGTCGAACGCGGCGCTGAAATATGCGGGCCACGTGCAGGCCGGCGCGCTCGAATGGCTGGCGGGGCTGATCCTGCTGGTCCTGACGGTGGCGATCGCGGTGCTGTCCGTGCGCACGCTGCACAGCCTGTTCACGCATCGCCTGCTGGCCGGCTGAACGATGCCGTGGATCCTGTTGGTCGTGGCCGGCGTGCTGGAGATCGCCTTCGCCTTCGGCATGAAATGGTCGGCCGGCTTCAGCCGGTTCTGGCCCAGCGTCTATGCGGTGGCGACCGGGCTGTCCAGCATCGTCCTGCTGACGCTGTCGCTGCGCGCGCTGCCGGTGGGAACGGCTTATGCGGTATGGACCGGCATCGGCGCGGCCGGCACCGCGATGCTCGGCATGCTGTGGCTGGGCGAGCCGGCATCGCTGGCGCGCGCGGGCTGCATCGCGCTGATCCTGTGTGGCGTGGTGGGTCTCAAGCTGGTCTCGGGCCCGGCCGCCTGACGGCGCTCCCGCAGGAAAATGGCCCGCACAGTGCGGGCCATTTTTTCACTGCTCAGCGACACCGGCGCATCAGTCCGGTACCTTCTCCAGGTCCGCCAGCCACACCGCCGACTCCGAATCGCTCGGCGCGCGCCAGTCGCCGCGCGGCGACAGCGAACCGCCCGAGCCCACCTTGGGCGCATTCGGGATGCACGAACGCTTGAACTGGCTGGTCCGGAAGAAGCGGTCCAGGAAGATCGCGAGATTGCGCTTGATCTCCGGCAGCCCGTACTGGTTGCGTGCCACCTCCGGCCCGTACGGCCACACGCCGCGCTCGCGGTCGCCCCAGGCGTGCTGGGCCAGGAAGGCGATCTTGGACGGCGTGAAGCCGAAGCGCAGCGTGTAGTAGAGGTTGAAATCCTGCAACTCGTACGGCCCGATGGTGCTCTCGGTCTTCTGCTCGGGGCCATGGTTGCTGTCGCCGGGCACCAGCTCGGGGCTGATGTCGGTGCCGAGCACCGCCAGCAGCACGTCCGCCCCGCCCTCGCCGATCTGCCCGGTCTCGGCGACCCAGCGCACCAGGTGCGAGATCAGCGTCTTGGGCACGCTGGCGTTGACGTTGTAGTGCGACATGTGGTCGCCCACGCCATAGGTGCACCAGCCCAGCGCCAGCTCGCTCAGGTCGCCGGTGCCGATCACGATGGCGCCGTGGAAATTCGCGAGCCGGAACAGGTGATTGGTGCGCTCGCCAGCCTGCACGTTTTCGAAGGTCACGTCATAGACCTTCTCGCCGGCGGCGTACGGGTGCCCCAGGTCCTTCAGCATCGCCAGGCAGCTGGGTCGGATGTCGATCTCGGTGGCGCTGCAGCCCACCACCTGCATCAGCTTGCGCGCCTGGTCCAGCGTGCGGTCGCTGGTGGCGAAGCCGGGCATGGTGTAGGCGAGGATATTGGCGCGCGGCAGCCCCAGGCGGTCCATCGCCTTGGCGCAGACCAGCAGCGCATGCGTGGAATCGAGCCCGCCCGAAACGCCGATCACCACCTTGCTGATCTTGCTGGCAGAGAGCCGCTGCACCAGCGCCTGCACCTGGATGTTGTAGACCTCCATGCAGCGCTCGTCGCGCTGGCGCGGGTCGGCCGGCACGTACGGGAAGCGCGCCACGTTGCGTGCCAGCGGCAGCGACTTCTCGCGCGGCAGGTCGAGCGCGAAGGTGACCACGCGGAACGCTTCGACCTCGGCCTTGTGCCGGCGCACCGAATGGCCGAAGGTGACCTGGTGCATGCGCTCGCGCGACAGGCGTTCGACATCGACATCGGCGAACAGCAGGTGCGAGTCGTCGGAGAAACGCTCGGATTCGGCCAGCATTTCGCCGTTCTCGTAGATCAGCGCCTGCCCGTCCCAGGCCAGGTCGGTCGACGACTCGCCCTTGCCGGCCGAGGTGTACAGGTACGCCGCCAGGCAGCGCGCAGACTGCTGCGACACCAGCTGGTGCCGGTAGCCCGATTTGCCGATGACGATGTTCGATGCCGACAGGTTCACCAGCACGGTCGCGCCGGCCATCGCGGCGAACGACGACGGCGGCACCGGCACCCACACGTCCTCGCAGATCTCGGTATGGAAGCGGAAGAACGGCAGCCCTTCGATATCGAACAGCAGCCCCGCGCCGAACGGCACGTCCTGGCCCAGCAACCGCACGCTGTCGACCGTGGCGCAGTCTGCCGCGCTGAACTGGCGCCCTTCATAGAATTCCCAGTAGTTGGGCAGGAACGATTTGGGCACCACGCCCTGCACACGGCCCGCGGCCACCACCACGGCGCAATTGAACAGCTGGTGCTGCACGCGCAGCGGCATGCCCACCACCATCGCCAGCGGCAGCTTGCGCGAAGCTTCGACGATGGTGCCGAGCGCGGCCTCGCACGCATCGAGCAGCGTGCGCTGGTGGAACAGGTCGTCGCAGGTATAGGCCGACAGGCCCAGCTCCGGGAAAGCGGCCAACACCGCGCCGCGCTGCGCGGCCTGCGTGGCCAGCGCCAGCGTCTCGCGTGCGTTGAAGGCGGGGTCGGCCACGCGGCAGACCGGCACGCCGACGGCCACGCGGGCAAAGCCGTGGGAATAGAGGTTGAAAAACGGAGTCTTCATATCGGGCCCTGGGGTATGGCAGGCATGGGGCGGGTCATCCGCGCCTGAACCTGGGGGTGACGCATATCCGCCATTCTACGTCGCTACCCGGGGCCGCGCCGCCGGTGCCGTGCCGCAGCGCCGCCACGCCATTTCCGGTAGACTCGAGCCGCCATGCGCCCGCCGTGGGCGCGCTCCCGTTCCCATCCCTTCAGCGACAGCCCATGCAGTCGGATTCCGGCGATACGGCGGCCACAGGCAGCCGCGCAGACGACCAGAAAGCCAGCCAAGCGGACACTCCGGACTACCAGACGCGCATCGTCTCCGACCTGGCCGAGATCGAACCGGCCGCGTGGGACGCGCTGCTGGCGCGCCAGCCCGAACCGACGCCTTTCCTGCGCCATGCCTTCCTGCATGCCTTGCATGCCAGCGGCAGCGCATGCGCCGAGACCGGCTGGCATCCGCGCTTCCTGACGTTGTGGGCCGGCGACCGGCTGGCCGCGGCGATGCCGCTCTATGCCAAGGCGCATTCGTACGGCGAGTACGTGTTCGACTGGGCCTGGGCCGATGCCTATGCGCGGCACAACATCGAGTACTACCCCAAGTGGCTGTCGGCGATTCCGTTCACGCCGGTGCGCGGCGCGCGGCTGATCGCCGAAGATCCGCAAGCGCGCCGGCTGCTGCTGAAGGTAGCGCTGGCGCTGGCGGCGGAAAGCGGCATGTCGTCGCTGCATGTCCTCTTTCCTGACGAGGCCGAAGCCGGGCTGATGCAGCAGGCCGGCATGCTGATGCGGCACGGCGTGCAGTTCCACTGGACCAATGGGGACGAAGGTGGCGGCGAAGGTGGCAGCACGCGGTATGCCGATTTCGAGGACTTCCTGGCCACGCTGTCGCAGAAGAAGCGCAAGAATATCCGCGCCGAGCGGCGCCAAGTGGCGCAGGCCGGCATCACCTTCCGCCACCTGCGCGGCAGCGGGATCGACGACGAGGCCTGGCGCTTCTTCAACCGCTGCTACCGCCAGACCTATCGCGAGCACCATTCCACGCCCTACCTGAACCTGGATTTTTTCCGGCGCATCGGCGCGGCGATGCCGCAGCACCTGCTGCTGGTGGTGGCCGAGCGCGCAGGCCAGCCGATCGCCTCGTCGCTGCTGGTCTACGACGATGCGCCGCAGGTCAGCACGCTGTACGGCCGCTATTGGGGCGCGCTGGAATACCACCCCTGCCTGCACTTCGAGACCGCGTATTACCAGCCGCTGGAGTTCTGCATCGCCCACGGCATCCGCACCTTCGAAGGCGGCGCGCAGGGTGAGCACAAGATGGCGCGGGGCTTCCTGCCGGTGGCCACGCGCTCGGCGCACTGGCTGGCGCATCCCGACTTTGCCGATGCCGTGGAGCGCTTCCTCGCGCGCGAGCGCCACGGCATCGACGCCTACCTCGACGAACTGGGCGAACGCAATCCCTTCGCGCGTTCCTGAGCCGCCGAGGCGCTCAGCGCCACATGCGCCGCAGCGTGTTGTCGCCCAGCATGTAGTGGTGGAACAGCGAAGCCATCGCATGCAGCCCGATGACCAGGTAGAACGCGGTTCCCAGCGTTTCGTGGATGGCCTTGACCGTGACCTTCAGCGCGGGATCCGCCGCCACCAGCGCGGGCACTTCGATCCCCAGCGACGGCAGCGCCAGCAGGTGCCCGCCGGCATTCATCGCCAGCAACCCCAGCAGCGGCTGCGCCAGGATAAACAGGTACAGCACCCAGTGCATGGCTGCGCCCGCCAGATGCATCCAGCGCGGGCCGGGCTCCGGCGCAGGTGCGCCGCGCACCAGCCGCCACAGCAGCCGCGGCACTGCCAGCCCTACGACCAGCGCCCCGGCCCATTCATGGACGTCCATGGCCATCACGCGCGCCGGCGTGCCCTTGTCGAAATTGCCCTTCAGCTCGATGGCCGCATACGCCAGCGCCACCAGCACGAACACCGCCCAATGAAAGCACACCGCAAGCCCGTCATAGCGGCGCGATGGCGACAACACTTCCGGCAGGCTCTGCATCGGTTTGATGCTCTGTGAAGCGCGGTTCATGGCGGTTCTCCTTCTCTTTCGACACGGACCCAGCGTAGCGCAAGCCGCGCGGACAGGTCCTAACCGCCATCAAGCGGCGGGCAACAAAAAACCCCGCCGGGGCGGGGTTTCTTCAGCGTCGGTTCAGCTTACTTCTTGTAGTTGGCCACGCCGTCGGTGATTTCCTTGTGGGCTTCCTCGATGCCGGCCCAGCCTTCGACCTTGACCCACTTGCCGGCTTCCAGTGCCTTGTAGTGCTCAAAGAAATGCTTGATCTGGTCCAGCAGGTTCTGCGGCACGTCCGACAGGCCCTTCATGTAAGCGGTAGCGGGTGACAGCTTGTCCACCGGCACGGCGACCAGCTTGGCGTCCACACCCGACTCGTCGGTCATCTTCAGCATGCCGAGTGCACGGCAGCGCACCACGGCGCCAGCCAGGATCGGGAACGGGGACAGCACCAGCACGTCCACCGGGTCGCCGTCGCCCGACAGCGTCTGCGGGATGTAGCCGTAGTTGGCCGGATAGCGCATGCCGGTGCCGATGAAGCGGTCCACGAACAGCAGGCCGGTTTCCTTGTCGGCTTCGTACTTCACCGGATCGCTCTGGGCCGAGATCTCGATGATGACGTTGAAATCGTTGGGGATGTCCTTGCCCGGGGTGACGAGGTTGAAGCTCATGCGGTTCTCCAGATGCCTGCGCTGTGTTGTCGGATGGCGGGCATTATAACGGCTCGCGCCTGACCGGTTGCTGACAAGCCATCGCCCTTTCTGACCTCCCGGCCCGCTGCAACGCGTTGCAGCCACGCGCGCGTGGGCGATAATGGCGCATTCTTCAGCCGACACTGAATAGCCGCAGCCTTCGTGCTGCCCCGGAGCCACCCATGCATGCCCAGCACTTTGTCGCCAACCGCCTGATCGCGCCGGACAACGGCCTGCGCATCAAGGTGTTCGACCCGTCCAACGGCGAGCCCTTTGCCGAGATCGCCCGCGGCAACGCCACCGACATCAATGTCGCGGTCCACGCCGCGCGCCAGGCCGCCGACGGCGCCTGGGGCCAGATGGCCCCGGCCGAGCGTGTGCGCCTGCTCAACCGCGTTGCCGTGGCGCTGATCGCCCATGAAGAAGAGCTGGCCGCGCTGGAAGCGCGCGATACCGGCAAGCCGCTGCGCCAGGCCCGCGCCGATGCCCGCGCCGTGGCGCGCTACTTCGAGTTTTACGCCGGCGCGGTCGACAAGCTGCACGGCCAGACCATCCCCTACAACCCCGGCTACACCGTGCTGACGGTGCGCGAGCCGCACGGCGTGACCGGCCACATCATCCCGTGGAACTACCCGCTGCAGATCTTCGGGCGCAGCGTGGGCGCGGCGCTGGCCGCTGGCAATGCCTGCGTGGTCAAGCCGGCCGAGGACGCCTGCCTGTCGCTGCTGCGCGTGGCCGAGATCGCCGCCGAGGCCGGCCTGCCTGAAGGCGCGCTCAATATCATCACCGGCTACGGCCACGAGGCCGGCGCCGCGCTGGCGCGCCATCCCGGCATCAACCACATCTCGTTCACCGGCTCTCCGCAGACGGGCAAGCTGGTGTCGCAGCTGGCCGCCGAGAACCACGTGCCGGTCACGCTGGAACTGGGCGGCAAGTCGCCGCAGCTCGTGTTTGCCGATGCCGACATCGACGCGCTGGTGCCGGTGGTGGTCAACGGCATCGTGCAGAACGCCGGCCAGACCTGCTCGGCCGGCAGCCGCCTGCTGGTGGAGCGCCCGGTCTACAACGCGCTGCTCGACCGGCTGGCATCGGTATTCGAGTCGCTGCGCGTGGGCCCGTCCGAACTCGACCTGGAATGCGGCCCGCTGATCAGCCGCAAGCAGCAGCAGCGCGTGTGGGACTTCGTCTCCGACGCGCAGCACGCCGGCGTGGCGGTCATGGCGCAGGGCCAGATCGTGGCCGAGGCGCCCGAGGCCGGCTACTACCAGGTGCCGATGCTGTTCCGCGATGTCCCGCCCGCGCACCGGCTGGCGCAGGAAGAAGTGTTCGGCCCGCTGCTGGCGGCCATGCCCTTCGACACCGAGGCCGAGGCCGTCGCGCTGGCCAACGGCACGCCCTATGGCCTGGTCGCCGGCGTCTGGACCCGTGATGGCGGACGCCAGCTGCGCCTGGCGCACAAACTGCGCGCGGGCCAGGTCTTTATCAACAACTATGGAGCCGGCGGCGGCGTGGAGCTGCCCTTCGGCGGCAGCGGCCAGTCCGGCTACGGCCGCGAGAAGGGCTTCGAGGCCCTGTACGGGTTCACCACACTGAAAACCATCGCCATCCAACATGGGTAACATCAATTTCCTTTCCATCGCGTTTGCCATTTTCTTTTTCTGGATGGCGTGGCATGTGCGGAACAAGCGCGCCACCAATCCCTCCGGCATGCCGCGGCTGCAGGTGTTCAAGCGCAAGTGGGGCGATGTGGTGGGGGACCGCGTGCACTGGTGCCTGTATGTGGCGCTGCCGTTTTTGCTGGCGGTGATGATGGTCGCGAATGCGTTGCGCGGGCGGGGGCCGTTTTCGCATTGAGCGAACGAGGCGCGATCATCGATGGCGCCTGAGCGGGCCGACGCCCGTTGCAGACGCTCCCATCTCCCGCCGGCGGGAGAGGGGAGCACACAGGCGGACATTGAAAACCTGTAGCGATCACCCAAACCACAACAACACCAGGAGACAACCAATGAGACTGGCCAACAAGGTAGCGATCGTCACCGGCGGCGGTTCCGGCTTCGGCGAGGGCATCGCCCACACCTTCGCGCGCGAGGGCGCCAGCGTGCTGGTGGCCGACCTGCGCGAAGACGCCGCCGAGCGCGTTGCCGCGGCGATCCGCGAGGCCGGCGGACAGGCGCGCGCGGTGCGCGCCGACGTCTCGCGCGGCGACGATACCGAAGCCATGCGCGAGGCCGCGCTGGCCGCCTTCGGCGACGTGCATATCGTCGTCAACAACGCCGGCACCACGCATCGCAACAAACCCATCCTCGACATCACCGAGGATGAGTTCGACCGCGTCTACGCGGTCAACGTCAAGAGCATCTACTGGTCGGCGCGTGCCTTCATCCCGCACTTCCGCCAGCGCGGCGGCGGCGCGTTCGTCAACATTGCCTCCACCGCCGGCATCCGCCCGCGTCCCGGACTGGTCTGGTACAACGGCAGCAAGGGCGCTGTGATCACCGCCAGCAAGGCCATGGCGGCCGAACTGGGCAAGGACAATATCCGCGTCAACTGCGTCAACCCGGTGATCGGCGCCACCGCGCTGCTCGAAGAGTTCATGGGCATGCCCGACACGCCCGAGAACCGCGCGAAGTTCCTCGCCACCATCCCGATGGGGCGCATGTCGACGCCGCAGGACGTGGCCAATGCCTGCCTTTACCTGGCTTCCGACGAAGCCGCCTTCATCACCGGCACCTGCATCGAAGTCGACGGCGGGCGCTGCGTCTGAGCCCTGCTTCCCCGGCATTTCCTTGTCGTAACACCGCTGTACCGCGTCGTCGAGAACGCAAACATCCTCAGGAGACAGCATGACAACGACCGCAGTAACCCCCGGCGTCAGCGACGCCGCCTTTGAAGACGCCACCTACCGCAAGGTGAGCTGGCGCCTGGTGCCCTTCCTGCTGATGTGCTACGTGGTCGCCTACCTGGACCGCGTCAACGTGGGCTTTGCCAAGCTGCAGATGCTCAACGACCTGCAGTTCAGCGAGACCGTCTACGGACTGGGCGCCGGCATCTTCTTCATCGGCTACTTCCTGTTCGAAGTGCCGAGCAACGTGATCCTGCACAAGGTGGGCGCGCGCATCTGGATCGCGCGCATCATGATCACCTGGGGCGCGATCTCGGCGGCGATGATGTTCGTCACCACGCCGACCATGTTCTACGTGCTGCGCTTCCTGCTGGGCATTGCCGAAGCCGGCTTCTTTCCGGGCATCATCCTGTACCTGACCTACTGGTACCCGGCCAACCGGCGCGGGCGCACCACCACCTTCTTCATGACCGCGATCGCGCTGTCGGGCGTGATCGGCGGGCCGCTGTCGGGGTGGATCATGCAGTCGTTCGACGGCCATAGCGGCTGGGCGGGCTGGCAGTGGATGTTCCTGCTGGAAGGGGTGCCCTCGATCCTGGTGGGGCTGTGGGTGCTCGCCTACCTGGATGACCGCATCGCGCACGCCAGGTGGCTCACGGCCGGGGAAAAGGCGCTGCTCGAGCGCAATATCGCCGCCGAAGACGCGCACAAGGAAGACCCGCCGATCCGCACCGTGATGTTCAGCCCGCGCGTCTGGCTGATGAGCGCGATCTACTTCTGCTTCGTCATGGGCCTGTACGGCGTCAGCTTCTGGCTGCCGACCATCATCAAGCAGACCGGCGTGAAGAGCGCGCTCGACATCGGCCTGCTGACCGCGATCCCGTATGGCTGCGCGGTGATCGGCATGGTGCTGGTGGCGCACAGTGCCGACCGCAGCGGCGAACGGCGCTGGCATATCGCGATCCCGGCGCTGCTCGGCTCGTTCGGCCTGCTGCTGTCGGTGCAATGGGCCACCAATACCACGCTGGCCATGTGCGCGCTGACGCTGGCCACCATCGGTATCCTGACCACGTTGCCGCTGTTCTGGAGCCTGCCCACGTCATTCCTGGCCGGCACCGGCGCGGCAGCCGGCATTGCCCTGATCAACTCGCTGGGCAACCTCGCCGGCTTTCTCAGCCCGTATGCGGTAGGCTGGCTCAAGGACCTGACCAGGAGCACGGACTCCGGCATGTACCTGCTGGCCGCGTGCCTGGTGGTCGGCGCGGCGTTGACGCTGTCGGTCCCGGCCCGGCTGGTGAGCCGCAGGTAGGCAAGTGCTTCGCGGGTGGCCCGCAACGGCGCTTTCCGGCAAGGAAAGCGCCGTTTTTCATGGGATCTGCGCAAGTGCCTGGCGCGGCGCTCGCGCGGCGACGACGCGCCATCCGCTGACGCCGTTGTAGGACCGAACCCGGCATTGCGGCCCCGGCTTGCGCCCTAGCATGGATAGGAAGACACCCGGATTGATCCACACGGGGTCCTCCGGGCATGTGAATCCTGAAGATTGCCAAGGAGGCCACGATGCCGCACCTGCCCCCGTTTGCCCCCACCCAGTCACTGAAGCGCGTCGAAGCGCGGCTCGCACGCCGCACTCGCGTCAAGCGCCTTGTCATCGCGCTCAGCGCCGGCGTGGTCGCGCTGCTGGCCCTTGTGCCAGCTGCCAGCCATGCCCAGGCACCCGTGGTCGAAGCCACACCGGCGCCCGCGCCCGCCATGCCCGCGCCGGCTCCGGCAGCGACTGCTCCGGCACCGACTGCTCCGGCAGCGACGTCGCCAGCAGCGACCGCCCCGGCTCCGGCCAGCGCCATCGCCCCAACCCCGGGCGTGACCGCGCCCGCGACGCAGCCGCCCACCACCATGCCGCCGCCGGTTGCCCAGCCTGCACCGGCACCGGGTACTGCAGCGCCACCAACGGCCTCGCCTGCCCCGGCACCTGGCGTTGCCTCACCTGCCGTGCCCGCTCCGCCGGCGACCGCTGCCCAGCCACGCCCGCCGCTGACCACGCCGCAGCCTCCGCCGCCACGTGATGCAATGGTGCAGCGTACTGCGGGGGCGGTAACCTACATCTGCGGCGGCGTTGCCGAGGACGAACAGGTCGCGCTGCAGCAGCTGGCACGCAACTTCAACATGAGCCTGCTCTTTACGCAGGGCGCGCGCGGCGAGTACCTGTCGGATGTCGACGTCAAGCTGATGCGCGGCAACAAGGAAGTGGCGAGCTTTGTCGCCGACGGGCCGCGCTGCCTGCTGAAGGCGCCGAGCGGCACGTACAACGTGCGGGCGACTTACCAGGGCCGGACCAGGACGGCCACGGTGAGCACCGGCGGCCGCAACAAGCAGATGCGCTGGTAGGTCGAGGATGGCAGCGCCGCTACGCGGCGTTGCCGGAGGAGAGGAAGGGGCGCGGCTGTCGCGATGCCGCGCTTTTTCTTTTGGCCGAATGCCTCACCTCAACTGACGGTGGTCTCCCTCTCCCGCAAGCGAGAGAGCGGAGCGAACCGATAGCGTTTGAAACGCTCAGGCCCCCGGCCCCTCGCCCAGCATCTGCGCCACCGATGCCGCCGTTCCCGCCGCGCGTTCGCCCAGCAGGCGCTGCAGCGTGGCCAGCAGGTGGTCCTCGTTATACGGCTTGCCGAGGTAGACGTTGACGCCGATCTCCTCCGCATAGCGGCGATGCTTGTCCGCCGTGCGCGAGGTGATCATCACCAGCGGCATATGCGCCGTGCGCGAGTCGGAACGCACGTTGCGGGTCAGGTCGAAGCCGTCCATGTTCGGCATCTCGATATCCACCAGCATCGCATCCGGCATCACGTCCTGCAGCTGCTTGAGCGCATCCACGCCGTCACGCGCCAGCACCACCTGGTAGCCGGCGCGGCCGAGCAGGCGCTGGGTCGCCTTGCGCACGGTCAGCGAATCGTCGACCACCATCACCGTGGGCTGCAGCGCCAGGCCGCGCACCGGCGCGGCGCTGCCGTCACCGGCCAGTTCGGCGACCGCGCCCAGCGGCCCGGCCACCGGCTGCGCCAACTGCGGCCCGGACTCCGGTGCGGACGGCGCAGGAACCATCTGCTGCTGCGCGGGCTGGCCGCGCTCTCGCAGCAGCCGCTGGGCCAGCACCACCGGGTTGTAGATCAGCACGATCTCGCCGTCGCCGAGCGTGGTCGCGCCGGCAATGCCTTCCAGCCGCGCCAGGTGCGGCCCGATGTGCTTGACCACCACTTCGCGGTTGCCGACCACCTCGTCAACGTGCACGGCGACACGTTCGGCGCCGCTGCGCACCAGCACCACCGGCGAGTACTTGCGGCCGGCCGTCACGGAGTTGCCCTCTTCCAGCAGGGCGCCGAAGTAGAAGAACGGCACGTCGGCGCCGGCCACCGCGAAGCGCCCCTGGTTGTAGGCCTCCACCAGCGCCGGCGCGCGCAGCTGCTGCACCTGGTCGATCATGCCGCTGGGCACCGCATAGCGCCGCGCGCCCAGCGAGAACACCAGCACCTGCGTGATGGCCGTGGTCAGCGGCAGGTGCACGGTAAAGGTGGTGCCCTGCCCGGCCTTCGAAGCCAGCGTGATGCGGCCGCCCAGTGCCACGGTCTCGGCGCGCACCACGTCCATGCCGACGCCGCGCCCGGCCAGCTCGGAGACTGCATCGGCCGTGGAGAAGCCGGGGGTGAAGATCATCTCGGTCAGGCGCGCCTCGCCGGCGTCGTCGTCCGGCGCAAGCAGGCGGCGCTCGACCGCGCGCGCGCGGATGCGCGCCAGGTCCAACCCGTTGCCGTCGTCGACGAAGTGCAGCACCACTTCATTGCCTTCCTGCTGCACCTCCAGCGTCAGCGCGCCCGTGGCGGGCTTGCCGGCGGCGCGGCGTTGCGGCGCGGGCTCGATCCCATGCACCACCGCATTGCGGATCAGGTGTTCGATCGGGCCAGCCATGCGGTCCAGCACGGAGCGATCGATCTCCACCGTGCCGCCCTTGATCAGCAGCCGCACTTCCTTGCCGGTCTCGGCGGCGGCCTGGCGCGCCACGCGGTACAGGCGTTCGGCCAGCGCGTCGAACTGCACCATGCGCGCCTGCATCAGGCTGCGCTGCAGCCCGCGCGTCAGCCGCGCCTGCGCGGCCAGGTCACCGGCGGCGCGGTCGAAGCCGCGCTGCAGGTTCTGCTCGACGGTGGCCACGTCGTTGACCGATTCGGCCATCATCCGCGTCAGTTCCTGGAAGCGGGTGAAGCGGTCGAACTCGAGCGGGTCGAACTCCTGCTTGTGCTGCGCATCGGCAATGCGGGACGCCATCTGCGATTCGGCCTGGATCTCGATCTCGCGCAACTGGCCGCGCAGGCGCGCGACGTTGTCGTTGAGTTCGCCCAGGTAGGTGCGCATCGCATCGAGTTCGCTGTCGAGCCGCGCGCGCGTCGCGCCGACTTCGCCGGCCTCGTTGATCAGCGTGTCGAGCGCGCGCGCCTGCACGCGCACCAGCGCACGCTGCGGCTCGGCGGCCGGGATGGACGCGGTGGGAGGCATCGGCACCATCACGTCCGCGGGCCCGGGCATGACCGGCAGCATGGAGACCGCACCGGCAACATCTGCGGCAGGATTTGGGGCCGCTTCAGGGTGCGCTTCGGCGGCGGGCTCCGCCTCATCCTGCGGCGCCCCGCCCAGACCGTTGATCACATCCGGGTCGTCGGCGGGCAGCAGGCGGCCGGCCTGGAGCGCTTCGGCGTGCGCGAGAATGCGGTCGTACCAGGCGTAGAGGCGCTCGAACAGCTGCGGGCCGGCTCCCGGCCCGGCCTGCACGCGCAGGCTGGCATCGAGCAGCGTTTCCATCTCGTGCGCGGCCTGGCCCAGCGCCATTGCGCCGGCCATGCGCGCACTGCCCTTGAGCGTATGCAGCGCGCGCAGCACCAGTCCGCCGTGGCGCGCGTCCGCCGGCGCCGCTTCCCAGGTGCGCACCAGCTTGCCGAGTTCGGGCAGCGTGCCCTGGGCTTCCTCGAGGAAGATCTGGACCAGCGCGGGGTCGGGCGCGGGGTCGGACGCAGCGTCACCGGCCTCCGCCGCGACCGGCGGCCGGTGCGAGGTCGGCAGCGCAATCACGACGGCATCATGCTGCGCAGGGAGCGCGGGCGGCGTGGGCTCGGCCGGCGCTGGCGCTGACGGTGCTTCGTCATCCTCGGGCAGCGGCTGGCCATACAGCTGCGCCATCGAGCTGTCCGGCGCGTCGGGCACCACCACGGCCACGCGTGGGCGCAGCAAGGCGCGCTCGCCGAATTCCACCAGGCTGCGGTGCAGGCCTGCGTCGGCCTGCGGCCAGACGCCGGCGGCAAACTGGTGCAGCATGCCACGCAGCCGTTCAACCGCCTGCTCCAGCAGGCGGAAGTCGCCCGGATGCATTGCCACCGGGTGCGAGCCCAGCTGCAGCAGCAGTCCTTCCAGCGCTTCGGCGATCTCGCGCACCGGCTCCAGCCCCACGGTCGAGGCACTGCCCTGCAGTGTGTGGGCCACGCGCAGCGCCAGCTCGCTCGGGCACGGATGCCCCTCGTGGCGCCATTCGGAAATATCGGTGGCGAACTGGCGCAGCAGGTCGTCGGCCTCCTGCAGGTAGACGTTGTAGAGCGCCAGGCCGATTCGGACCGGGCCGATGACCTTGTAGTTGTCCTCCTCGCTGGACAGGCCGCCGGCCAGGCGGAACGGGATGACGTTGTCGTCGTCGCCGGGCGTGTCCTGCGGTGCCGCCGCTCCCGGCTGCCTGTCGTCCGCGGAAGGCACTGGCGGAGCGGCCTCCGGGGTGGACGGCTTGCCCGCAGCCTCCTCGTCATTCGCCTGGAGGCCGTCGCGCACCGCCTCGGCAGTTGCCATCAGGGCAGCGATATCGTGCGCCGCACCCGCGTCGCGGTGCAGTTGAGCCACCCACGCCGACAGCTCGGCGTGCGCGCGGCGCAGCAGCGACAGCAGCGCCGGCACCGGCGCGCGGGACTCGGCGATCCACAGGTTCATCACCTGCTCCACCGCCCACGCGGCTTCGCCGTAGCGATGCAGGCCGACCATGCGGCTCGAGCCCTTGAGCGTATGGAAGGCACGCCGCATGCGGCTGAGCGTGTCGGCATCACGCAAGGGATCGACGCCCCCGTCGAGGTCGCCGGCAATGCCGTCCAGCACCTCGTCGGCTTCATTGAGGAAGATGTCGAGCAGCTCGGCGTCGACCGCGGCGCTGTCATCGGCAGCGGGCCGGGTCGGCGCGGCGGCGGCTGCAGCAGGCAGCGGAGCCGGTTCAGGCTCGCCCGCGGCATCGGCCAGCGCCAGCATCAGGCGACCGGCGGCATCATCGCTGCCGGCCAGCCAGGCATTGCATTGCGTGGTGGCATCGGCGGCGCGGCGCCGCAGCGGCGCGTTGTCGTCGATCGCGGCCTGGTCCGCCAGCGCCTGCAGCGCGGCACGCAGGCGCTGCACGTGCGGCGCGTCGAGCATGGGACCGGCCTGGAACGCTTCGGCCGCGGCGTCGCGGGCAGCGGCAAGCGGAGTCTGCACAGCGCGTGCATCCTCGACGGCTGCGGCTTCGGCGGGCATGTCATGCCGGCGGGCGCGGCCGAATTCCAGCGCATCGGCAAAGGCATGGACGGTGCCCAGCTCGGCCGCCACGGCGGCGAGCAGTTCGGTGCGCATGGCGGCATCGGAAGCATGGGAGGCATCGCCAACCGCGGCCAGCCGCTCATTGACGGCCTGCACCGCAGCCATGGCCCTGCCCGCGTCCCCGGCCAGCGGGGCCGGCAGCGCCGGCGACGCTTGCAGCCGCTCCAGCGTATTGGCCAGCGCCGCGAACGCCTGGCGCGCATCGCGCAGGTGGCCGGCGCCATCGGCACGCGCGGCGTTGCGGTCATAGCTGTCCAGCCACGATTCGCCGCTGTCGATCTGCGCACGCAGCTGCGACACGGCCTCGCCGCGCAGTGCCTGCGCGCGCGCATCGTCAACCATGCTGGCCAGCCACGCCGGCGCGCCCACGCCCGGATCCGAGACCGACTGGTGCAGGCAATCGGCCAGCGCCTCGCACTGCGCGGCAAAGCGCGCCGCGGCGGGATGGGCGGATTGTCCGTGCACGCGCCACGGCAAGGCCAGCGCACGCGCCAGGAACAGCGCGATGCCGGTGGCGCCCAGCGCTCCGGCCCGGCTGAGCTCCCAGCCGGGCCCCGCGGCCGCCATCGTCGACATCGCCGCCTGCGCCAGGCAGCGCTGCAGCGGTGGCTGTGCCAGCGGCTGCGCGGCTTCGGCAAGCGCGGCCAGCGCGGTTTCCCAGCCGGCCTGGTCGCCGGCCGCGGCCTGCTCCAGCCCCGCGGCGGCCTGCTGCAGGTTGCGCGTATCGATCGGGTCGAGCCAGCCGTAATAGCGCAGCCGGAAGTCGGCATCGGCCACCGCGTGCGCGGCGTCGAGACGGAAGGCCGCCAGCGTACGGGCGATGTCGCTGCGCACGGCAGCGGCGCCATCCGCCTGGGCCGCGTCGCCGGCCACCGTTTTCGCCAGCCCCGTGCACACCAGCAGGAACACGGCATCGTTCAGCAGCGCCTGCGGCACGCGCACATGCCCTTGCTGATACTGGCGCAGCAGCAGGTTGGCACGCCCGGCAAAACGCTTGGCCAGCAGGTCGGACGGCAGCAGTCCATGCCCGAGCGCGCGGAACACCAGCCCCAGCACATGCCAGACGTCACGGTCCGGGTGGTCGGCGGCGCGGCGCGGCTCCTGCTCGTTGGCGCGCACTTCGTCCAGCGCCGCATGCAGCGGCAGCCAGGCCTCGCGCAGCAGGGCCGCGTCCTGGCACGCGGCGGGCAGGCGCATGGCCTTCAGCAGGGTGGCCTCGAATTGCTGGCGCGCGCGCGTGACGGCGGCGGGGCTGCGCGCCGGCAGCAGCATGCCGGGCAGCATCTGCAGCTCGTCGAGCCACAGGTCAGCCGGATGCACGCGCTCCTCGCGCAGTTGCGCCAGCACGCCGGCGTAGGGCTGGAACAGCCGCAGCGGGGCTTCGTCATCGCCGGCCATCAGGTCGTCGACATACTCGGCCAGCGCCTGCACGCCGGCGCGGAACACCGCCAGCGCCTGCGCGTCGGCGGCGAGCTGGCCGGCATCGATGGCCTCGAGCAGGCGGCGCAGCGCCTGGCAGTACGGGTCGGTGCCGCGCAGCCCGACGATATGCACCGCGCCGGCGGCCTGATGCAGGTGCTGGCCGGCGAGCCGCAGCGAGGTGGTATCGCGCGCGCCCAGCGCCTCGGGCGCCTGGCGGATTTCATCGACGTAGTGGCCCAGCTCCGCGGCCGCGTCTTCGAGCGCGGCGCGCAGGCTCGGCGCGAGCCACGCCAGCCCGGACAGGTCGCGCGCCGCGGCGCCGGCGTCGGCCGGCACGGCGGTGGTGGCAGATGCGGGCAGCGGCGCCGCTTCCGGCTCGGGCATGGCGGGCGCCGGCAGCGATGCGTTGGCATCGGCCGCTTCGCACGGAATGGGAAAATTCATGGACATGACGGCTTCCAGTGCGGCGCCGCCAGGGCGGCCGCGGGCGGCCCGCCGCGGCGGCAGGCAGGCGCTGGGTTGGCTTGATGGCGGGCGCGAAGGTAGCGGTGGCGGCGGTTGTGCCAGTTACCGCGCTGCGCGGAAGCGGTCGCAGGCGTCATCCGGCCACTCAGGCGATCTTGAAGCGCGACACCGAGTTGCGCAGCTCCTCAGTCAGCAGCGTCAGCTGGCGCACGGATTGCGCGGTCTGGCGCGTGCCGCTGGTGGTCTGCTCGGTTACCTGCAGGATGCGTTCGATATGGCGCGCCACGGTGGTGGCAAGGTCGGCCTCGTGCGAGGTGGACTGCGAGATCTGCTCGATCAGCTCCGCCAGCTGGCGCGACACGCGGCCGATCTCGACCAGCGCCGCGCCGGCATTGTCGGACAGGCGCGCGCCCTCGACCACGCCCTGCGTGCTGCGCTCCATGGCGTGCACGGCGTCCTGGGTATCGGTCTGGATGGTGCGGATCAGCGCGCCGATCTGCTTGGTGGCCTCGCCGGAGCGTTCGGCCAGGCGCTGCACTTCTTCGGCCACCACCGAGAAGCCGCGCCCGGCTTCGCCGGCCGATGCGGCCTGGATGGCGGCGTTCAGTGCCAGCACGTTGGTCTGCTCGGTAATGTCGGAAATCAGTTCGACGATTTCACCGATCTCCTGCGACGACTCGCCCAGGCGCTTGATCCGCTTGGAGGTCTCCTGGATCTGCTCGCGGATGTCGTTCATGCCGGTGATGGCGTTCTGCACCGCCTGCTGGCCCTGCTCGGCGGCCGACAGCGAGGCGCGCGCGACGTTGGCCGACTCGGCCGCGCCGCGCGATACCTGCGTGATGCGGTCGGCCATCTCCACCACCGATTCGCCGGTCTGGCGGATCTGGCGCGACTGCTCTTCGGTGGTCGACACCAGCTGGGTCGAGGTGGCCTGCACCTGCCCCGAAGCCTGCGTCACCTCGCCGGCGGTCTGCTGCACCCGGCCGACCAGCTCGCGCAGTTCTTCCACGGTGTAGTTGACCGAGTCGGCAATGGCGCCGGTGATGTCCTCGGTCACCGTGGCCTGGCGCGTCAGGTCGCCGTCGGCGATGTCCTGCAGCTCGTTCATCAGCTGCAGAATGGCCTTCTGGGTGTTGTCGTTATTGCGCTTTTCATCGAGGCGGCGCGCTTCGGCCTCGCGTTCGCGCGCCTCGGCTTCCAGCGCGCGCATGCGCGAATCGCGCAGGTACAGCGCGGCCAACCCCACCAGGCACAGCAGCGTCAGCAGCGACGACACCACGGTAGCGCCCAGCGTCACAGGGCGCAGGCGCGCCGACTCGGCATAGGCGCGCTGCAACGCCGACAGCTCGCCGCGCAGCGCCTCGTTGTCGTTGAAGATCTGCTGCTGCGCGCGCTTGGCGGCAATCAGGCCGGGCAGGTTCTGCAGGATGGTCTGGGTGGTCTTCTGCACCGCGTCGAAACGCTCCGACAGCTGCTTCAGGTAGCCGCGCGTCTCTTCGTCGGTGGCCGCGGAGAGGCGCAGCGCTTCGCTGCCGTTCATCAGCCCGTCCAGCGTCTCGCGGAAGGTGTTGGTGTCCTTGCCGAGCAGGAACGCGGTCTCGGGGTTGACGCCTTCTCCGGCCAGGAACTCGTTCAGGTTCTTGCCCAGGCGCTGCGTCAGCATCACCAGTTGCGCGGAGGCCGCCACCTCGCGGGCATTGGCGCCGGACTGCAGCTTGATCGCGGCCACCTGCTCGGCGGCTTCCAGCAGTTCGGGGTTCGAGGCGTTGAAGACCTGCAGGGTGCGGCCGATGGTGGTCAGCACAGGCTGCTGGGCCAGCACGTCGGCCGCGCTCTTCTCGGAGCGCTTCCACGACGTCATGGCGGTTTCCAGCAGCGGCGCGGCCTCGCCCGTGGTGGCGCGCACGCGTTTCTCGTCGCTGCCGTCCTGCAGCGCCTTCAGGTCCGTCGCCAGCGTCTCCTTGGACTCGCGCAGCTGCGTGAAGGCCTGCGCATTGCCCAGCAGCGCCACCGGCACCGCCTTGCCCAGGCGCTGCGAGTGCATCAGCATGTCGCCCGCGATCTCGATCTGCGCCGCCGCATTGTTGGCGATGCGGTTGTCGAGGTACACCGAGCCCAGCAGCGCCACCAGCGACACCACCACGCCCACCGTCAGCACCCGCTGCTGCGGCGAGAACGGCACGCGGCCCAGCCATGCCGACACGTGCTCAATCGGCGTGGCGCCAAGCCCGGCGGTTGCTGCGGAGTCGGCGGCCGCGGCGGCCGCGGCGGCCGCGGCGGATTCTGCCGGCTGGGCGTGGGGGCCACCGGCATAGGCCATTTCCGGCGCGCCGCCAAGTCCGGTCCCGGCGGCCGCAGCGGCGGCGTCGGCTGCCGGCGTACGCCGGCCCAGGCTGAATTTCTTGAAACCCATGGCACCCTCTTCCGTGTTATTCGTTGTTGTGCCCGGCGGCTCGTGCCGGGTGCGCCGGCCCGGAGCCAGCGCGTGTCCTTTGCCCGCCCGCGGCGTGGTGCGCGCGCCGGCCTCAGGCCGCGCCGCGGCCCACCTGCAGGAACGCCGGCGCGTCCAGCAGCGCGCGCACGTTGAGCACCTGCCAGTCGCGCCCCTCGCGGTCCGCGAAGCGCTGGCCCTCCCAGGCCGGCGCCTCATCGTGTCCTGGCGCCGCCTCCCCGTGCGGCAGGCCCAGGTCCGCCGCATGGCGCAATCCCGCCACGCGCGTGGCCAGGATCGCGCAGGCGCGCTCCACCTGGCGCGACAGCACCACCAGCTTGCTGCCGGGCTGCACCGGGGTGGGCGCACCGCCGCAGAACTGGCTGAAATCGATCACGCCGAGCAGGCTGCCGCGCGCATTGACCAGGCCGCTGTACCACGGCTGCGTCAGCGGCACGCGGCTGGGCTGGCGCATATCGAGCACCTCGCCGGTCTCGGCCAGCGGCAGCAGCCAGTGGCGCGCGCCAATCTGCAGCGCCAGGTAGCTGTCTGCGGCGGGCAGGCTGCGCGCCTCGCGCAGGCGCCGGGCCAGCATGGCCTGGTAGTCCTGCAGGCGGGTGTGGCGGGCGCGTAGGTCTTGGCGTGGCGCGTTCATGTGGCAGTCCCCGGTACTGGTGGTGGTGTCCCGTACGGCCGGCGCTGGCGGCTCAGTGCGCCAGCGCGGCGATCTTGCCCAGCAGCTCCTCGCCGTCGACCGGCTTGACAATGTAATCCGACGCGCCCTGGCGCATGCCCCAGATGCGGTCGGTGTCCAGGCCCTTGCTGGTGCACATGATCACGGGGATGTCCTTGAAGCGGTCGTCGCGCTTGATCGCGCGGGTGGCCTGGTAGCCGTTCTGGCCGGGCATCACCACGTCCATGAGGATCAGGTCAAAGCTTTCCGACTCCAGGCGCGCGAAGGCCTGGTCGCTGTTGCCGGCGACCGAGACCTTGAAGCCGCGCTTGCCGAGCAGGTCGGACATGAACAGCGCTTCGGTCGGGGAATCGTCGACGATCAGGATCTTGTTGATGGCAGTCATGGGGTTTCCTTCGGTTCGTTCAGGCCGGCAAAGCCCGTTCCGCCACGTCAGCGGGGACCGGCAGGCAGGCCTGCACGGCCTGCAGCAGCGCTTCGCGGGTGAATGGCTTGGCCAGATGGTCATGCGCCCCCACCAGGCGGCCGCGCGAGCGGTCGAACACGCCGTCGCGCGAGGACAGCATGATCACGGGGATGGCGTGGAAGCGCGGGCTTTTCTTGATCAGGGAGCAGGTCTGGTAGCCGTCCAGCCGGGGCATCAGGATGTCGCAGAAGACCAGGTCCGGATGCAGCTCGCCGACCTTGGCCAGCGCCTCGAAGCCGTCCTCGGCCAGCAATACCTGGTAGCCCGCCTGCGCCAGGAAGATCTCCGCGGTGCGGCGGATGGTGCTGGAATCGTCGATGACCAGCACCTTGCGGCGCGCGCGCGCCCGGGTGTCCGGCATTGCTACGCCAGGCGCCGCAACGCTGGCGCCGGCGGCATTGACCCGCTGGATTTCTTCTGTTTGAGCGACCCGCATGTTGTTCCCGCGACCGGCCACGCCATGCGGCGCGCCGGCAAGCACTAGAGAACACCCGTGCGGAGCAGCGCGACCCATGCGCGCCCCGACGGACCCCCGAAAAATGATTCTGCTTCCCTTCAAGGCCGGGCCGGACCCGGCAGCGGCGGTGCGTGGAACCCGCACCTGCCTGCCGTCTTCCCCACCAATGGCGGATGGACGGCCACATAATTTGCAACAGAGTGTGACAAGACGCCCGTGGGCCGTCAATCCGGGATGGCGGGCCCTTGCCGGCGTTCTGTCGTATCGGCGCGACGCGCGCTGCCAGTCTGGCGGCTTTCTATGAAGCCTCGATGGCGCGCAAGCTGGCGTCGTGCCGGATGGCGGCCAGCGTCAGATGGCCACCATCTCAAAATCTTCCTTGCGCGCGCCGCACTCCGGGCAGGTCCAGTTGATGGGCACGTCTTCCCACCGGGTCCCCGGTGCGATGCCGTCTTCCGGCGCGCCTGCGGCTTCGTCGTAGATCCAGCCGCAGATCAGGCACATCCAAGTCTTGTATTCCATAACAGGCCCTGGCCACTCTCCATTAAAATCCAGCGCAGATGGTACCGAAACCGTGCCGCCCGCGCCAGCCGGCGACCGCCAGAATCGTGCCAGTTCCGCCGTGTTCGCGCATGTTAGCGCCGGATTGGCAGTCAATTGCCGTGTAGTTGCGCGGTATTGCCTGCATGTCGACGACACTCCGGCCGAGCCGCCCACGTTCCCAGCAGTCCTTGATCCCAATCAACGCCATGTCCCGTAACCAGCAGCTCTTCGACCGCGCCCAGCAGACCATTCCTGGCGGCGTGAACTCCCCCGTGCGTGCCTTCCGCTCGGTGGGTGGCACGCCGCGCTTCATCACGCGCGCCGAAGGAGCCTATATGTGGGATGCCGATGGCCAGCGCTATATCGACTACATCGGCTCCTGGGGCCCGATGATCGTCGGCCACGCCCACCCCGAGGTGGTGCGCGCGGTACAGGAGACCGCGGCCCACAGCTTCTCGTTCGGCGCGCCGACCGAGGCCGAGATCACCATGGCCGAAGAAATCTGCAAGCTGGTGCCGTCGATCGAGCAGGTGCGGCTGGTGTCTTCGGGCACCGAGGCCACCATGAGCGCGCTGCGGCTGGCGCGCGGCTTTACCGGCCGCGACCTGATCATCAAGTTCGAGGGCTGCTACCACGGCCATGCCGACAGCCTGCTGGTCAAGGCCGGCTCGGGCCTGCTGACCTTTGCCGACACCACCCAGAACGCGCCCTCCTCGGCCGGCGTGCCGGCCGACGTCACGCGTCACACCATGGTGCTGGAGTACAACAACGTCGAGCAGCTGGAGCAGGCCTTCGCCAGGCACGCCGGCGAGATCGCCGCGGTGATCGTCGAGCCGGTGGCCGGCAACATGAACCTGGTGCGCGCCAGCGACGCCTTCCTGAAGGCCATGCGAGAGCTGTGCAGCCGCGATGGCGCGGTGCTGATCTTCGATGAAGTGATGACCGGCTTCCGCGTGGCGCTGGGCGGTGCCCAGGCCCACTACGGCATCCGCCCGGACATGACCTGCCTGGGCAAGGTCATCGGCGGCGGCATGCCGGCGGCGGCCTTCGGCGGGCGGCGCGACATCATGGCCAGGCTGGCGCCGCTGGGCGGCGTCTACCAGGCCGGCACGCTGTCGGGCAATCCGCTGGCGGTGGCCGCCGGCCTGACCACGCTGAAGCTGATCCAGGCGCCCGGCTTCTATGACAAGCTGGCCGCGCAGACCCGCAAGCTGGCCGACGGCCTGGCCGACGCCGCGCGCGCGGCCGGCGTGCCATTCGCCGCGGACGCCATCGGCGGCATGTTCGGCCTGTATTTCCGTGAAGGCGTGCCCGGCAGCTTTGCCGAGGTGACCAAGAGCGACACCGCGCGCTTCAACCGCTTCTTCCATGCCATGCTGGACAACGGCGTCTACCTGGCGCCGTCGGCGTTCGAGGCCGGCTTTGTCTCGGCGCAGCACGACGACGCCATCCTGGAGGCCACGTTCGATGCTGCGCGCAAGGCGTTCGCTGCGGCCTGAGGCTTCGCCGGCGGGCGACGCGCGGGGGCGAAGCCTGCCGTCGTCGCCTGGCTGATGCGCGGTGCGCTACACTTGGGAATCGTTTATCCATGGCCACGATGCCTACCTGCGGAGTCTCAAGATGCGTGCCTCTTCCTCCCCGACCTCGCCGATGCGCTCGCCCCTGCCCGTGCTGCGCTGGCTGCTGCTGGCGGCCATGACCAGCCTGCTGAGCGCCTGCGGCTACAACGACTTCCAGGCCAAGGACGAGGCGGTCAAGGCGGCCTGGGGCGAGGTCATCAACCAGTACCAGCGCCGCGCCGACCTGATCCCCAACCTGGTCAACACCGTCAAGGGCTACGCCACGCATGAGCGCGAGACGCTCGAAGCGGTGACCAAGGCACGCGCCGCCGCCACCAGCATCCAGGTCTCGCCCGAGACCCTCAACGACCCGGAAGCATTCAAGCGCTTCCAGCAGGCGCAGGGCGAACTGTCCAGTGCGCTGTCGCGGCTGCTGGCGGTGTCCGAGAACTACCCGCAACTGAAGGCCGACGCCTCCTTCCGCGACCTGCAGTCGCAGCTGGAAGGCACCGAGAACCGCATCACCGTGGCGCGCCAGCGCTATATCGCCGCGGTGCAGGACTTCAACATCCTGGCGCGCAGCTTCCCCACCAACCTGACCGCGATGATCTTCAAGTACCCGGTCAAGCCGTCGTTCACGGTGGACAACGAGAAGGCCATCTCGACGCCCCCGGCGGTCAAGTTCTGAGGCAGCGGCCATGGGCCTGACCGTCGGCCGTTCGCAGCAGCCGTCTTCCTGGCGCACCGGCCTGGCAGCGCTGCTGCTGTGGCTGGCGGCATGGCTGTGCGCGCCGGCGCTGGCGGCCGACGGCTTCGTCCCGGTGCCGCCGCTGACCCAGCGCGTCACCGACCTGACCGGCACGCTGAGCGCCCAGCAGCGCACCGCGCTGGAAAACGTGCTCGCTGAATACGAGCAGCAGCGCGGCAGCCAGATCTTCGTGCTGATGGTGCCGACCACCGAGCCCGAGCCCATCGACGCCTACAGCATCCGCGTGGCCGACGCCTGGCGCGCCGGGCGCAAGGGCATCGACGACGGCGTGATCGTGCTGATCGCCAAGAACAATCCGCCGGGCTTGCGCAAGATGCGGCTCGAGGTCGGCCGCGGCGTGCAGGGGTCGCTGACCGATGCCATGTCCAAGCGCATCCTGCAGGACGTGATGGCCCCGCACTTCCGCCAGAACGATTTCTATGGCGGGCTGGCGGCCGGCATCTCCGCCATCCAGGCCACCATCGACAAGGAAGGCCTGCCCGGACCGCAGCCGCGCAAGGCGCAACAATCCTCCGGGCTGGCCGACTGGCTGCCGGTGCTGTTCCCGCTGGCGATCATCCTGTTTTTCTTTGTCGGCGCCGTGCTGCGGTCGCGCGGGCCGCAGATCGTCACCACCCGGCGCGGCCGCGACGTGATCGCCGGCGGCCTGGGCGGATTGGGCGGCTACGGCATGGGGCAGGACTGGGGACGGCGCGGCGGTGGCTTCGGTGGCGGTTTCGGCGGCGGCGGTGGAGGTGGTGGCGGCTTCAGCGGCGGAGGCGGCGGCGGCTTCGATGGCGGCGGCGCGTCCGGCAACTGGTGACAGAAGGAGTGACAACCATGCCCCACCTCCGACGTGCCCTGCACCATTTCGCCACCACCGCCGGCACCGCGCGCAAGCACTTCCCGGCCGAGGCCCAGCAGCAGCTCCACGCGGCCGTGCATGCCGGCGAGTCGCGCCATCGCGGCGAAATCCGCGTGGTCATCGAAGCCAGCCTGCCGCTGGGCCACGCCTGGGCCGGCGTGACCCCGCGCGAGCGCGCCCGCTTCCTGTTCGGCGCGCTGGAAGTCTGGAACACCGCCGACCATACCGGCGTGCTGCTCTATATCAACCTGGCCGACCACGCCGTCGAGCTGCTGGCCGACCGCGGCATCGACGCCAGCGTGGGGCCGGCGGTCTGGCGCGAACTGTGCGACGAACTGGCGCACGGGCTGAAGCAGGACCTGTCGGTGGCGCCGGTGCTGGTCACGGTGGCGCGCATCCACGAGCTGCTGGCCAACCATTTTCCGTCGGACGGCGGGCACAACCCCAATGAGCTGGATGACCGGCCGGTCGTGATCTGAGCGGTTTCCCTGCAAAGGCGTTCACGGGTGAAACATCCTTTTGCCCGATATGGCGTCCGGGCCCATGACGCTACGCTTGGTGCACAAGCAGGCATCGCGGCGGAACAAAGATTCCGCTGGATAGACGGGGGAAACCATGTCAGAAATCCTGGCGGCGAACGATCGGCCCGACGCAACACCCAAGCTCAACTTTCGGGAAGTCCTCCTGGAGGTGATCCTCAGATGCTCCACCGCCCTCATGCTGTGCCTGTTCGCCTACGCGGCAGTCAGGCAGTGGCTCGCCGATCCATCTCGCATCACTTTGCTGCTGCTGGTGATTGCAAGCTGCTTGACGGTCGGCCTTTCCCTCTTCGTCCGGGTGCCGAAAAAGCGGGATTGGAATCCGATCACAGTTCTGTGTTCGTTGGGCGCTTCCTACTATTTCCTTGGCATCCAGCTGGCACCCGGGCAACACCTGGTGCCGGAAATCGTCGGCGCGTGCCTGCAGCTTGTCGGGATTACATGGCAGATCTATGCCAAGCTGACGCTGCGCTTCTCGTTCGGGATATTGCCTGCCAACCGCGGCATCGTGTCGCACGGGGCTTACCGGTTCGTGCGGCATCCGATCTACCTTGGCTATCTCATCGCTGACGTCGGCTTCCTGCTCACGAACTTCGGCCTGCAAAACCTGCTGGTCTACACCGGCCTGTATGCACTTCAGGCCGTGCGGATCAATCGGGAAGAGGCGTTGCTGTCCGACGACCCCGAATACCGCGAGTATCGCGAGAAAGTCCGGTTTCGTGCTGTGCCTGGCATCTACTGAGCATTGTGCCCGCTCGCGAAGGCCTCAGCGGGCACCAACACCCGCGGGCGCCCGCCGCGCGCCCATCAGATACCACACCGCCGCCAGCACCTGCAGCACCACCAGCCCGCCCCACGCCGTCATGTGCGCCGCCTTGGGGTAATGGCCACCGCTGGACGGCCACAGGTCCAGCACGAACCCCACCCCGACCTGGCACGCAAAGGTCGCCAGAAACACCGTCAGCGTCAGCGCCGTGGTGGCCCGCCCGATCAGCGCGTCGGGGAAGCTGCGCGCCAGCACCGCGTAGGTCAGGATGCCGCTGGAGCCGAACACGCCATAGGCCGCCCACAGCAGCACCGGCGGCAGCGGCACCTGCGCCATCAGCAGCGCCTGCACCACGATAAACCCGGTCATGCCGATGCCCGCAAAGGCATATAGGCTGACGCCGAGGCGTTCGAGGTGCCGCGCCGCCCAGCCCGAGCCCACGCAGCCCGCCATCATCGCGAAGCCGATCACCGAAACCAGCCGCGCACTGGTGGCCGGATCGAAGCCCGGCACATCGCGCAGGAAGGCACCGACCCACAGCGTCTGCACCGCCAGGAACACGCCCTGGTTCAGCAGCGTCAGCGGTACCACGCGCCAGAAGCGCTCGCTGGCCAGGATCTGGCGCGTGCCGCGCAGTTGCTCGCGCAGGCTTTCCTTGCCGGCGCGCGGCTTGTCGGGCACGCCAAACCACAACAGCGCCGCCATCGCCAGCGATACTCCGGCCAGCCCGGCGCTGACCATGCGCCAGTCCGTCAGCGACAGCAGCCACGACAGCGGGGTGCCAACCAGCACCGCGCCGAACCCGCCGATCGCCATCACCACGCCGTTGAGCAACGGCATGCGCGACAGCGGGAACCACATCGACAGCGCCTGGATGGCGGCGCCCAGGCACACCGACACGCCCACGCCGATCAGCAGCCGGCCGGCGGCCAGCCCCGCCATGCCCGGCGCCAGTGCGAACACCAGCGAGCCGGCAACCGCCGCCAGCAGCATCGCCGCCTCGGTGCGGCGCGGGCCGTAGCGGTCCAGCAGGATGCCGGCGGGCAGCTGGGCACAGGCAAAGCCCAGGAAATAGAAGCTGGTGAGCAAGCCCAGGTCACCGGCATTGAGCCCCAGTTCGCGCGTCAGGTGCGGCGCGAAGCCCAGGTTGACACCGCGGAACACATAGGACACCAGGAAGCCCAGCGAAAACACGGCCAGCACGCGCCAGCGAGCGCCGGCTTGCCGCGTCGGCGCGGGGGCGGAAGACAGAGCAGGAGAAGTGGAAGAGGTTGTCGTCATGGCCCGCATTGTCGTCCCCATTCCAGTGCTAGGCCAACGAAACATACCCGCGGCGATTGTGAGTAGAATTTGACGGCCATGGCCAGATTCCCCGGCAAACCCGCCGATCACCCCGTCCACCTGCCCCCGCTGCAAGCGTTGCGTGCGCTGGAAGCAGCCACGCGCCACCGCAGCTTCTCGCGCGCGGCCGAGGAACTGGCGCTTACGCACAGCGCCATCAGCCACCATATCCGCGGGCTGGAAGCCAGCCTGGGCAGCAAGCTGTTCCAGCGCACCGGCAGCCAGATGACGCCGACCAGCGCGGGCGCGCGGCTGGCCGAACAGGTGCGCGCCGCGCTCGACAGCATCGAAAGCGCGCTGCGCGAAGCCGGCAACAGCGCCGCGCCGCCGGTGGTGCGGCTGCAGGTCAGCGTGATGGAGGACCTGGCCAATGCCTGGCTGATCCGGCGGCTGCCCAGCCTGCACACCCAGGTGCCGTCACTGGACCTGCACCTGCGGCTGCACGCCGAGATCACCCCGCCCGACCCGTACAGTGTCGACGTGGGCATCTGGCATCAGCGCGTGGACCTGCCCGGCTTCGAGTGCCACAACCTGATCGAGGACCAAGTCATCGCCGTAGCCAGCCCGACGCTGCTGGCGCGCTACCCCGGCTTCACGCTGGCCGACGTGCCACGCCTGCCGATGTTGCGCTTTGCGCTGCGCCCGTGGCGCGACTGGCTGGAAGCGGCCGGCCTGCCGGGCGACGAGCCCGAGCGCGGGCCGATCTTCCAGGACGCGGGACTGATGCTGCAATCAGCCGTGGCCGGCCTGGGCCTGGCCACCGCACGCTTGCAGCTGGCGCACGATTACCTGTCCAGCGGCCAGCTCGTGCAGATCGGCTCGACCCGCATTCCATCCAGCCTGCACTACTGGGTCACCTGGCGCGAAGGCAACCCGCGCGAAAAGGCGATCCATGCCTTCCACACCTGGCTGCAGGAACAAGTGCGCGGCGAGGCCACGCAATCGCATCCCACCGTCGTCGGGCTACCACAGCAGTTTCATTCATGAAATTGTTTCGTACGCCGATGTTGGCAATACGAATCATTTTCGATAACTCCAGGCATTTCAACGACTGACCAGCGATCGCAACGCCGGCGTGGTGTCTCTGAATAAGCCCTTCGATTGCATCGGAAGCCGCCCCGAGTTTCATCGATGCAACCATTTTGCCCGCCATGCCAGCGCGCATGGATCTCCTGCGCCACCCATCCAAAAAGATGAGGCCGGGCCGGCAGCGTCATGCGCGGAACCGTGCAAATGCGTGTCAACGGCCGTAACCGTAGCCTTCCAGCACGGTTACGCCCGGCTGTAAAGCGCTAAAAGGCTGAGGCAGTTGAGGCCTGGCAGACCTGCGCCGCTTGAAAAAGCTCCGGGCCGGTGTAAAGAAAATGCAACTCCGGTGAACGGGTTGCTGCGTGCAGCATCGGAGCCATGGCGCCCGAACGTCCGAATTACCGCCTCCCCTCTTTCGGATGGCCGCAGATGCGTCCAGGTAGACCTTTCGGCACACAGGCTCATAAAAATGTGACGCCTCCCTGCCACGGAAAAGCGTACCTATATTGCATCGCAACATAAACAAGGCCTGCGATGTATCAGGATCGGAACGTTTTCTCACAGCACGACGGCGACAGAAACTCTCGTTTTTTTCGATTCTCTTTTCGAATCAATGACTTGTGCCGCACTGGCACGTTCGTCGCACTTATGTCCCCGCGAACAGAAGCCCGACACAGGGGAAGTCTGAAACGGAAGCGGCAAACATACTGGCATGCGTTCGCCGAAGGTCAGTTTCAGAACGACCCTCGCATCCCAGGGCGGGACGTCGGGCTGGTGCTGTAAGCGTTGGGCCACGCGGCAGGAACTGGCCCGCATCGGCGGATCGTTACAGAGGCCGCCGACAAGATTAGAGGAGGTCTTTCGGGACACGGGCCGCGCGCTTGCGCGTGGCCCGTGGAACCCGGAAGAACCCATGCCAGCCCGGACCACCGGGCGGCGAAACGGGATCGCGGACGCACGGCTTGCCGGCGCGTCTGGAAGAATGGGGTGCTGACCGGCCTGCCATGCAGGCGCGGAGAAACGCCGCTGCCGTGACCGATGCCATCGACATCGGCGCGGCAGCGGCCAACTACGCGGCGCAACGGCGGGACGGCAAGAACAGAATTCGGGAGCACGCCGGTGCGAGGCATCCATGATGCATCGACGGCGCAGGCCTCAGGGCCACCGAATCCGGTACGTGGCAACCGCCACGTCCGGCTTCGTCAGATAAGAAGAAATCCGGGGAAATCGTATGAGCGCGTATGCCAACCGCCCGCTGCTGTATCTTTCGCAGCATCACGACGCCATGCTGTGCAGGGTCCTGTCGCAACGGGGCTGGAAGATCAGCTTCGCGTCGAGCCTGCAGGAACTGCTCGCGCTCGCCCACAGCGGCCAGCCAGCCGCCGCGTTGCTCGACGTGCACAGCGGCTTCAGCGATGCCGAGCTGGAATCGTTCGAACCCTGGCTGGCCCAGCCGCAATTCGGCTGGATCGGCATCGTTGCCAGCCGCGACGCGCTGAGCGAAGCGGCACGGCGCCTGCTCGGGCTCTACTTCATCGACTACTACACCTCCCCGTTCGAGTCCGCCGACCTGGCCCACTCGCTCGGCCATGCCCAGGGCATGGCGCAGATACGGCCCGCCGTGCGGGGGGCGGCGGCCAGCTCGCGCCCGGACGGCATGATCGGCACCTGTGCCGCCATGCAGACGCTGTTCCGCGGCATCGAGAAGGTCTCGCGCTGGGACACCCCGGTGCTGATCTCGGGCGAATCCGGCACCGGCAAGGAACTGGCCGCGCAGGCCATCCACCGCGCCAGCGAACGCGCGCAAAAGCCCTTCGTCGCCGTCAACTGCGCCGCCATCCCGCCCACCCTGCTGATGTCCGAACTGTTCGGCTACGAGCGCGGCGCCTTCACCGGCGCCACCAAGCGCAAGCCCGGCCGCATCGAGATGGCGCAGGGCGGCACGCTGTTCCTCGATGAAATCGGCGACATGCCGCTGGAAAGCCAGACCAGCCTGCTGCGCTTCCTGGAGACCGGCCGCATCGAGCGCCTCGGCGGCACCGAATCGATCGAAGTCGACGTACGCATCATCTCGGCTACCCACGTCGACCTCGACGCCGCCATCGCCGCCGAACGCTTCCGCGGCGACCTCTACCACCGCCTGTGCGTGCTGCGCGTACGCCAGCCGCCGCTGCGCGAACGCGGCAGCGACATCATGCTGATCGCCGAGCACGTGCTCGAAAGCGTGCGCAAGCAGTCGCCGGCCCGGATCCGCGGCTTCTCGCCGACCGCGCTGCGCGCGATCCAGCAGCACAACTGGCCCGGCAACGTGCGCGAACTGATCAACCGCATCCGCCATGCGGCGGCGATGTGCGAGGACGGCGTGATCCAGCCGGCGGACCTCGAGCTGGCAACGCCTGCCGAAGAACGGCCCAAGACGCTGGCGGTGATCCGCGAGGAGGCCGAGCAGCATGCGATTGTGGAGGCGCTGCAGCGTAATCACGAGCGGCTGATCGATGTGGCCGCTGAACTGGGGATTTCGCGGGTGACGTTGTTCAGGCTGATGCGGGATTACAAGCTGCAGGTGAAGAAGGGGAATATGGGGATAGTGTGCGTGCAGGGAACCTGAGGCGGGAGACCGTCCGCGCCAATCGCATCATCAGCTTCCGCGCACAGGCCCGACTCATCCCTCTCGACATTGCTGGCGGGGTTGATTGCGATCCCGCCAGCATTGTGCCATTCATGCGTTGCCAGCCTGGGGCCCGGCATGCTTGCCTGCCGAAAATAACCGCCCGCGAAGCGGGGCGGCCGCACCCTGTGCAGGCCTCGGTCAGGCTGTCAGCTGCGCTTGCCGGCCACCAGTGAAATGATCTTGCCGTCCCCACCTGCGCGGCGCTGCGGACGGCGCGTTTGGTAGCGGCGCTTGACCAGGTAAATCGGCCTGCCTTTTGATTCCTCGTAGATGCGCCCGATGTATTGGCCAACCAGGCCAATGCCAATCAGCTGCACGCCGCTGAAAAACAGCAGCAGCGCGATCACCGGCGCAACGCCGGGCACGTCTCCATCGCCCATTGCACTATATGCGGCGATGTACAGGCCGTAGCAGATCGAGACCAGCGCGATGCACGAGCCAAGGTACGTCCAGCCACGCAGCGGCACCGAACCAAAGCTGGCGATGTCTGCCAGCGTCGCCCTCCGTCGCCCGCTTCGCTGCTCGTTCGATAAGCCTGCACGGCACTGTTCACGCTGATACGGCACGATCACGGTATGGAAGCCCACCCAGGAGAACAGGCCCTTCATGAAGCGGTGCCTTTCGGGGAGCTGCTTGATGGCATTCACTACCGCACGATCCATCAGACGGAATTCACCCACATTGCTGGGGATATTCAGGTCTGACAGTGCGTTGTGCAAGCGGTCGCAAACGGCTCCGGCAAACCGCTTCAGGTACGAGCCATTGCCGGGACCCGTGCATTGGGCAAGCACAACCTCCGCGCCTTGTCGCCAGCACTGGACCAGCGTCGGGATCAGTTCTGGCGGATCACGCAGGTCCGCATCGAACGGAATCACGGCGTCCCCGAGTGCCTCGTCCATGCCGGCAGTCAGGGCCGCCTGCTTGCCAAAGCAGCGCGTCAGCTCGATCACGCGAATCCGGCCATCACGGCGCGCTGCTTCGACCAGCCTGGACAGCGTGTCGTCCGTACTACCGTCGTTGATGCAGACAATCTCGAAATGCGTGGCGTGCAGGGATTCCAGGATCGGCAGCACGCGCGCAAGGAAGCCATCTGTGGCAGCGCCGTTGTTGTGGAACGGCACCACCAATGACAGGAGCTGGGTTTCATAATTGGACATGACCTGGATCCTCCGATGCTGGCAACACCTGCATCAGGGGGCGTGCGCGTGTGTGCAACCACACCGGCTGTCGATGCGACATCTTCCCCCTGGTTTTCTTTCTTGTTCTTGTGCATGCAATAGCCCACCGTACATAGCGGGAACGCAGCCATTCTTCCTGGCCCAGTTTTGTCGCGCACCGAACGGAAAGCAAGACGCGCGAGCGTCGGAAACTCGTGGATCAACCATTCCGCGCGGCGCTGAAGCGAGCAACGTTTCCTCCGTGAATCATGCGGCCTGCCTGGCCGGCATGCCGCGCAATTACAGGGGTTGCAAGGGATCCGGCCGGCATTGCAACACATGCCAGGCACGCCACGGAAGGCGTCGACGTTTCTATCCGGAAACGTTGGCCCGCCGGTCCGGCTTCCTCATCCATCAGGCGGCGCTGTCCGCGCCGCAGTCGGCGAACACCGCAATGCCCCAGCCAAGCGCTGTATGTATCGCTCTCATCCAATCCTGCCAAATCATGCTTTTGGTTGAAGCGGCTGTTTTGATTTGACAAGCGGCGCCCGCCAGCGCGCCCTGCGTCCTCATCCGTTAGTTGGTTCATCCGAAATGGCCTTTGCGGCTTGCGTTTCCCGCCGGCAACGAAGCCCGGTGAAAACACCGCATACGGTGCCGATGGCCTGCCGCCGTTTCACCCCTGCTTCCCGGAAAGCCTTATTCCACAAGGGTTTTGCGTTGGCTGGCCCGCCGCTTGCCTATGTCCTCGCACCGGCACCGTCACAAAGACGAATGCCGAGATGCTGGAGCGACTGGCCGGCATCAGAACCAAAAAACGATACGGGGAATCTTGCCATGCCTGCCGCACGCCATTTCGCGCTGACGCACTGGAACGCTGGTCACGCCGCATCCGCCCGCATGGGCGGCAGCGTGCCGTTCCGTTGCATGACCCGCGCAGGCCATGCGCATCACGTAGCGCGTTGCATGCACGCTTCGGCCGAACGCCGGCTGGAGGCGCGCAGCCCGCAGGGCGTGTGCGGCGGTCCCGGGCGCTGGCCCTTCCATGCATGTGCTATCTGCGCGCCGCCGTGTTTTCGTACCTGCCGGCGCTGAGATCTCAGGCCGGCCCCACCCTTGAACCGATTTTCCGCAGCCTGCAGTGAACGTTCACAAAACAGAGGAGTGAATCATGCAAAACCTGACCACCATGTTCAAGCAATTTATCCGCGACGAAGAAGGCGTGACGGCCATCGAATACGGCCTGATCGCGGCCCTGATTGCGGTCGTCATCATCGCCGCAGTCAAGCTCGTCGGCTCGGAGTTGGACAAGACCTTCGACAAGATCGGCTCGGAACTCCAGACCGCCAACGGCTGATAAGCACGCAACGGGTGTACGCATAACCGTCTTTACGGGCATGCGTACGCCTTGCGGTACGAACCTCATCAGTGACACAGGAGACGCCATGTCCTCGAAGTTCAACATGATCGTAAAGGACCTGTTGCAAGACGACCAAGGCGTCTCCTCTATCGAATACGCACTGCTCGGCATGCTGATTGCGGTGGCCATCATCGGATCGGTGTTCAAGGTCAGCGGCGCAGTGAAAGAAATGTACGAGCTGATCGCCACTAGCATGCCATGAGGCATTCGCCTAGCAATTCTCTGACAACTCGCCCCCAACCTTCAAGCCGATACGCCATGCAAGCCGCCACCGCACTCGCCTCCCTCGTAGGCCCTGCCACGATCGGCATCGTGCTGACCGCCGCGGCCATCGACCTGGACCGGCGCCGCATTCCCAACTGGCTGACGTTCGGCGCCTGGATCGCCGCGTTGCCAGTACAGATGACCATTCATGGCATCACCGCTGGCTCGCTGGCATGGCTGTATGGCTGGCTAGTAGGCCTGGCCCTGTTTCTGCCCTTCTACCTGCTGCGCGGCATGGCCGCCGGCGACGTCAAGCTGCTTGCAGCCGTGGGCGCCTGGCTTGGCGCCGCCATGGTTGTGAATGTCGCGCTGGCGACCTGTGTGATAGGTGGCGTGTGGGCGCTGGTACAGCTTCTCATCACCAGGCAGACACTGGTGACCTTCTCAAGAGTGAGCTACATGCTCAGCGTGGCGATCCAACGCCGCGCGAGGCCCGAGCAGCCTGAAGCCGAAGCCTCCGCTGGATCGATACCCTACGGCGTCGCCATCGCCGCCGGCACGCTTGCGATGCTTTTTGCCGGCACCTGAGAACCAACACGACAGCGCAGCCGAAACGACGCGCGCCTTAAAGCACCAAAACACGCAGACCAGCAAACGGGGGGATGGCAATGAACGAGTACCACGACACGGATCACGCCACGCGGCACCTCGAACCCGTCGCGACAGTCAGGAATACCCAACCCGAACACGATGCGGTACCGCTGTCCCCCTGGCACGTCCTGCCGCGCACCATCGCCGACACCGGCCTGGAAGTGGCATTGCTGCTGAGCCTGCTGATGAAGGCCGCTTACCAGCACCGCACCGTCACGCTGGCTGTGCTGACTGACACGCTGAAACTGCCGGGCACCGTGGTCAACGAGGTCGCCGCCGTTGCGGTACGCGAGCGCCTGCTGGAGATCGCCCACCGCGGCGCCAGCGACCTGGACGTTCGCTTCCGGCTGACGGACGCCGGCTATGCCCGCGCGGCCGAAGCCTCGGCGCGCTGCAGCTACGTCGGCGCCGCGCCGGTCACGCTGGATGCTTACGTCCAGGCGGTGAAGCGCCACTCCGTCGGCCAGGCATCGGTGACCAAGGCCGACGTCACCGCGGCCTTCCATGACCTGGTGATCCCGGTCCACCTGCTGGATGCCATCGGCATGTCGCTGAATACCTGCCGGGCCCTGATGATCTACGGGCCCGCCGGCAGCGGCAAGACCTACCTGGCGCAGCGCCTGGGAATGCTGCTGCCGGGAGCGGTGCCGGTGCCGCATGCCATTACCGTGGCCGGTGAAATCATCCAGGTATTCGACCCGCTGGTCCATGTTCCCTGCGATGACAGCGAAGGCTCGCTGGCACGCCGTTCGCTGGACCGCCGCTGGATCCTCTGTCACCGCCCGGTGGTGCTGTCCGGCGGCGAACTGACGCTGTCCATGCTGGACCTGCGTCATGATCCCGTTGCCGGCTTCTACCAGGCGCCGCCGCACATGAAGGCGAACAACGGCATCTACATCATCGACGACCTGGGCCGCCAGCTGGTTGGCGTCACCGACCTGCTGAACCGCTGGATCGTGCCGCTGGACCGCAACATCGACATGTTCACGCTGCAGACAGGCGTGCGCTTCTCTGTGCCGTTCGACGTCTGGCCGGTGTTCTCGAGCAACCTTGAACCGGCGGCCCTCGGCGACGATGCCTTCCTGCGCCGGCTCGGCAGCAAGCTCTACGTGGGTGCGCTGTCGGTGGACGACTATCGCGAGGTGTACCAGCGCACGGCCGCCGAATACGGACTGGCCAGCAGTGAAGCCGTGTTCGACTTCCTTGTCGACAGCCTGCACTACGCCAGCGATACGCCCCTGTTCGCCTGCATCCCGCGAGACCTGCTGCGCCTGGTGGCCTCCGGCGTGCACTACCACGGCGCCGCGCCCCAAGTTACCGAGGAAGGTCTGGTGGCGGCCTGGCAGGGCTACTACGGGCTGCGCACTTCGCCCGAAGGAATGCCAAAGGCCGGTAGCGCCCGCCGCTGGTCAGATAACCACCGCGCCGCGAGCTGAACGGTAGCAGCCAACGCGGACACCATTCGGAATTTCTGGGGAGAGTCATCATGAAAAACATGCGCGCAATCCTGATGCTGCTGATTGCCCTGGTCGCCGGCGTGGCGGCAGTGGTGTCGGCGTCGCGATGGCTGGTGCAGCAGTCATCGAGCTCAGTCAGGCAAGTGGTGGTCGCCGCCAACGACCTGAACCTGGGGCAACCGCTCAACGGCAGCCAGCTGCAGCTGGTCAGCTGGCCGGCAGGCAGCGTTCCGCCCGGTTCATTCCAGGACCTGAAAGCACTGGAGGGCCGCGTGATCCGCACCAGCCTCCAGCGCGGCGAGCCGGTTCTCGATGCCAAGCTGGCGCCGATCGGCACCAAGGGCGGATTGTCTGCGGTCATCAACGACGGCAAGCGCGCGATCACGGTTCGCGTCAACGACGTGGTGGGTGTTGCCGGCTTCGCGCTGCCGGGCAACTACGTCGACGTGATCGTCAACACGAATGAAGAAGCGCGCAACGCGCAGAACAGCAACATCTCCAAGATCGTGCTCGAGAAGATCCTGGTGCTGGCGGTAGCGCAGCAGGTCAGCCGTGACGACACCCAGCCCAAGGTGGTGAATGCCGTCACGCTGGAAGTGACGCCCGAACAGGCCGAGAAGCTCGACGTGGCCCGCAGTGTCGGCACGCTGTCGCTGGTGCTGCGCAACCAGATGGACGTCGCGGACATCAACACTGGCGGCGCCACCAAGGGCACGCTGCTGGGCAAGACACCCGAAGCGCCGGCCGTCAAGGTCGTGACCAAGACGGCCACACGCACCGTGGTGAAAACCCGCACGGTCGCAGCGCAGCCCGCGCGTGGCAACTGCATCGGTGTGCTGGCAGGCATGCAGGGTGGCGTCGAATGCTTCTGACCGCGTCTCGCACGACGTTCAACGAATTCTGATCTGCATCACCGCTTCTCCGGGGGGAGATTCAAAATGAACCAGAAAAGATCCGACGCCGCAGGCGGCACCCGTACCCTGGTGCTTGCCGCCATCCTCTTCACCCCGCTGGCCGCCGCGGCGCAGGCCGCCATGGAGGCGGGCATCGTGACCAAGGCCACTGCGCCGGCCGCCGCCAAGGCGCCCGCGGCACCGATGCAGATGACCATCAGCATGACGCCAGGCGCCCCGACCACGGTGGCCCAGAGCTCGGCGCAGGCACCCGCGCCGGCCGCCGACGCGCGCGGTCCCAACTGCGTCGGTGCGATCCGCGGCGAATCCAGCGTGATGGTGCCGGTCGGCAAGTCGCAGCTGATCTCGCTGCAGGAGCCGGTGCGCAACCGCACGCTGGGCAATCCCAATGTCGTGCAGGCGACCATGGTGTCGCCCCAGACGCTCTACGTGCTGGGCCGCAGCGTGGGCACGACGAATATGATCGTGCAAGGCCGCAGCGGCGCCTGCACGATCATCAACGTCGTGGTCAATGCCGATGCCGGCGGCCTGCAGACGTCTCTCGCCCAGCTACTGCCTGGCGAGCCTGGCATCCGGGTGATGACCGCTGCCGATAACCTCGTGCTGACCGGCAGCGTCACCAATGCCCAGTCGGCCCAGCAGGCGATGGACATTGCCCAGGCGTATGCCAACGCGGCACAAGGCACCGACGGCAAGAACGGGGACAAGAAAGGCGGCGTGCTCAACATGCTGTCCGTCGACAGCCCGCAGCAGGTGATGCTGGAAGTGAAGGTGGCCGAGGTATCCAAGACGCTGCTCAACCAGCTGGGATCCGCGGTCAACCTGCAGGGCGGCTTCGGCTCCTGGACGGGTGGTGTGGTGACGTCGTTGCTGACCGGCGCTTCGGGGGCAATCTTCGGCAGCAAGGCCAACAACCTGCCGTTCGAGTTCGCCATCGACGCGCAGAAAAACGACAGCCTGGTCAAGATCCTGGCCGAGCCCAACCTGGTCACCATCAGCGGCCAGGAGGCCAGCTTCCTCGCCGGCGGCAAGATCTATATCCCGGTGGCGCAGGCCAATGTGCTGAACGGGGCAGGCACGGTCACGCTGCAGGAAGAAGAGTTCGGCGTGGGTCTGAAGTTCACGCCCACCGTGCTGGCAAACGGCCGCATCCACCTGAAGGTGTCGCCGGAAGTGTCCGAGTTGTCGCCCACGGGTGCCACGATCCGCGGCGGCACGCTGGCCGGACAGACCATTCTGCCGGTCATCACCACCCGCCGCGCCTCCACCACCGTACAGATGCGCGATGGCGAAAGCTTCGCCATCGGCGGGTTGCTGACCGACAGCGCGCGCGGCTCGCTCAAGGCGCTGCCGGGTGCGGGCGAGGTGCCGGTTCTGGGCACGCTGTTCCGCAGCACGCAGTACCAGCAGGACCTGACCGAACTGGTGTTCGTCATCACGCCGCGCCTGGTCAAGCCGATGCAGACCAACAACTACCCGCTGCCGACCGACAGCTTCTCCACGCCAAATCCGCTGTCGCTGTACTTCATGGGCAATATGGAAGGCAGTGGCAAGCCCGCGCCGCAGCCCGCGCCGGCCCCCTCGCAGCCTGCCGCGCCGGCCGCCGCACCTGTCACGCCGCCGACGGCGCCACGCAGCGAGGGCACGCCCACGTCGGTCTCGATGGTGCCGACGGGCCGCCCGCTGGACCCCCCGGCAACTGCCGGATCGTCAGGAGCGCAGGCAGCCGCGACCGCGATGCCTCGGAGCTCCGGCGCGCCGGAACCGGCCCAACCAGCTGCTCGCATTATCGCCGCCGCACCACCTGCCGAGGACACCGCCGCGCGCATCGCCCGCATCGAAGCCACCGCCGCGCGCCTGGCACAGGCACGAGCCACCGGCACCGCCACGCGCACCGCCGCGGGCGGCAACTGAACCGCCGCGCCCACAGGAGAACGATCATGAGCAAGAAGCCCAACCTTTCGCGCGGCGCCACCACGCTGGTGCTCGGCAGCCTGGCCTGCCTCACGCTGTCGGCCTGCATGACCTCGACGCCGGTGTGGGACGGCCAGCGCGGCGTCGCACTCGCCACGGTCACGCAAATGCAGATCATTAATCCCGATGCGCCTGCGGGGCTGCCCACTGTCACGGGTGCGGACGGCAAGACCGCGGTGGCTGCGATGAGGAACTTCGACCGTTCGCTGGCCAACGGCACGCAAGGCAGCTCGCCCTCCATGACGATCGACTTCGGCGCCAGCGGCTACGGCGGCGTCGGCATGTCAGGTGGCGGGTCGCGCTGATCCGAGCAAACCACGGAGAGCCGATATGTCACGCCCTACCACCTACCGAGGCCGGCAGACCACCTGGCGCAAGCGGCAGCGTGGCGCGATCGCCATCATCGTCGGTCTGTCGCTGGCCGTCCTGATCGGCTTCGTCGGGCTGGCGCTCGACCTGGGCAAGCTCTATGTGACCAAGAGCGAGCTGCAGAACAGCGTCGATGCCTGCGCGCTGGCCGCCGCGCGCGACGTCACCGGGGCCACGCCCCTGCTCGTGTCGGAGGCGGCGGGCCTCGCCACCGGCACGAGCAATGCTGCCATGTTCCAGAACGAGGCAGTGAAAATGGTCAAGGATCTCAATGTCTCGTACAGCGACAACGCTGACGGCACCTACTACACCAAGGACAGCGTGCCATACGCGCTGGACAAGGTGAAGTACGTCAAGTGCACCGCCGAGCGCACGGATATTGCCCACTGGTTCATCCAGATCCTTAACCTGCTGCCCGGCATCGACATCCAGCCCAGTACCGTGAACGCAATGGCCGTGGCCACCACCACCAGTGCGCAAACAGCCTGCGCAATCCCGGTCTATGTCTGCACGCCGCCAACGGCCAATCCGCCAAAGGCCGCGTACAACAAGGGCGACTGGATCTCGTCCAAGGTCGATCCGAAGGATCCGTACGGCCCTGGCAGCTTCGGTTGGGCTGACCTGTCGCCTCCGGGTGGTGGTGCTTCCGAGCTGGCGGGCCTGCTTGCCGGAAGCGGACAGTGCGACCTGCCGGCAGTGGGTTCCAAAGTTGGTGAACCAGGCGATATCGCGTCGCTGATCGCGGCGTGGAATACCCGCTTCGGCATCTATACCGGCTCTTACAAGGGACCGACTGACGGGACGCCGGACTTTACCGGCTATGCCTACAGCGTCACCACATGGAATCCGCCGAACGGCGGCAACGCCTACGCCGACTTCATCCAGAAGCGAGGAGCCAACGCGCCATACCAGACGGACGCGAATAGCGGCTTGACCACCAAGGGCACGGAATCGACACAGGCGGTGCACAAGGCCGGCGCTGACCGCAGGCTGGTTCATGTACCGATGGTGGATTGCACCGAATTCGCCTCGACCAAGCTGGCCAAGGTGGTCTCCTGGAACTGCATGCTGATGGTGCAGCCAATGCAGGAGCCCAGCGCAAAGGATGTGGTTAACCTCGAATATCTGGGCAATTCGAACGACCCCACCAGCCCTTGCGCAACACAGGGTGTGCCTGGCTCCGATACGGGTTCTGGTCCCCGCGTGCCGGTGCTGGTGCAATAGGAGCGAATCATGGAGCGATGCAGACAGCGCAGGCGCAGTCAGCACAATCGGCGCAATCGGCGCGGAGTGGTCGCTGTGGAATTCGCAATGGTCCTGGTGCCGTTGCTTCTGCTGGTGAGCGGGGTGGCGGAGTACGGCCGCGCCATCTACCAGTACAACGCCCTGACCAAGGCCACGCGCGACGCCGCACGCTTCCTGTCGCAGTATGCGCCCAGCGAGCCTAACTATCCGCTGGCGCAGGCAAAGTGCATGGCCGTCTATGGCAAGACCGTCTGCGAAGGCGAGGTATTGGTGAAAGGCCTCAGCACTTCGATGGTGGTCGTCTGCGACCGTGTCGACGCAAGCGGCTGTGGCGGCAAGCAGTTCGCCAACGTCCCCATCTACGAGGACGGCGACAGTTCGGGCGTGCAGGCGGGCACCATCAACCTGGTCGAGGTAAAGATATCGGGTTATGCATATTCGCCAATCCAGACCTACATCAAGGTCGGCAACCTCGCGTTCTCCGATATCGCGACAGTGATGAGGCAAGTGCTATGACTTCGCTTCGAGCCACCCGCTTGTGTCGGCAAGAGGCCGGCGCCACCGCGATCGAGTTCGCCATCGTCGCCAGCATTTTCTTCATGCTGCTGATCGGCATTGCCGAATTCTCGCGCGTGCTGTTCTACTGGAATACCGCTGGCGAGGCGACCCGACTGGGCGCACGCATCGCCGCGGTGTGCGACGCCAAGGACGCGACCATCAAGGAGAGGATGACCAAGCTGATGCCGAAGCTACAGGCCACCAATATCCAGATCGGCTACGAGCCAAGTGGCTGCGACGCGGACGCCGACGCTGCCCGCAGCACGTGCCGCTCGGTCAGCGTCAGCGTGGCCAACGTCTCCGTCAAGACCTTTATTCCGGTCGTGCCAATCACGCTGGCCATGCCTTCGTTCACGACTACGCTGCCGCGGGAAAGCCTGAACTCCTCAACCGGCGGCAAGATCTGCAATTAGCACGCATAACCAGGAGCACACCATGCTCAGAATTCTGATCGTTTCCGAGGATGCTGAAAGGTTGGGCGAGCTTTCGCGTATGGCGGATGCCTGTGGAACCTTCCAGATCATGCGGCTGCAGGATGCTCCCGCCGCGCTGTGCACGCATGGCAGCCACCTGCGCAGCGCGGATGCGATCATCCTCGACCAGGACTTCCGCGCTGGCACGCAGATGCTCGGCATCGAAGCCTTGCGCCAGCAGCATCCCGACCTGCCCTGCATCCTGGTGACGTCGGCGCAGCAGCCGGATGTCCTGATCCGGGCACTGCGTGCCGGAGTGCGCGACATCCTGCCGTGGCCGCTCGACAAGGGCCAACTGAGCGAGGCGCTCGGGCGGCTGGAGTCAAACCACGTGCCCAGGGAGCGCCACGAAGCACGCGTGATCTCGCTGGTTTCATGCAAGGGCGGTGCCGGCACCAGCTTTATCGCCGGCAACCTGGCCTACACCCTGAGCGCCTGCGAGCGCAAGCGGGTGCTGCTGATCGACCTGAACACCCAGTTCAGCGACACCGCCTTCCTGATCACCGACAAGACGCCGCCAGCAACCTTGCCGGACGTGTGCTCGCAGCTGGAACGCATGGACGATACCTTCCTCGATGCCTGCATGACCCGCGTCGATGAGGGATTCGACATCCTGGCCGGTGCTGTCGACCCGATCAAGGCCAACGAGGTCCGCAAGGACAGGATCGACCACATCCTTTCGGTGGTCAGCCCGCGCTACGATTTCATCCTGATCGACATCGGGCAGTCGGTCACCCCACTGTCGCTTGCGGCCTTCGACCGCAGCCACAGCATCTGCGTGACCGTGCAGCCCAGCATCCCCTATGTCCGCACCGGCAAGCGGCTGCTGGATATCCTGCGCGCGCTGCACTACACCGAGGACAAGATCCGCATCCTGCTGAACCGCCAGGGCCGCCGCGACGAGTTGCCGCGTGCCAAGCTGGAGGAAGTCTTCGGCATGAAAATCTTCCACGCGTTGCCCGATGATCCTGTCGTGGTGGATGAGTCGATCGGCCACGGCGTTCCCGTTCTCAAGGAACAGAAGCGCAGCGCCATCGCCAAGTCGCTGCTGTCTCTCGGCGCCACGCTTGCCGCGGGTACTGGTACCGAGCGGCAGGCGCAGCCGCCCAGGCCGTCCCTGGCCAGGCTCTTCCTGCGCCCGAAGTCGACCGCCGCCTGAACCGCCTGAACCGCATCACGAACCGGAGTCCATCATGTCGATCCGCGAACAGCTTTCCCTGCCGGAACACCCGCCGCTGCAAATGAACGGCCATGCTGCGCCCGCCCGCAGCCATGGCACCACGCAGGCCTACCGGAATTTCAAGAAGACCGTCCACGACGCGGTGCTGGACCGTGTCGAACTCGAGCGTCTCGCGCGCTATCCGCTGGAGCAGGTGAAGACGGAGATCGGGGTGCTGATCGACGCCATCATCGATGAAGAGCGCATCCTGATCAATGATACGGAACGCCGCCAGATGACGTCGGACATCTATGACGAGATGTTCGGCTTCGGCCCGCTCGAGCCGCTGCTGCAGGATCCGACCGTGTCCGACATTCTGGTCAACACGGCGAGGCAGACCTATGTCGAGCGGCGCGGCAAGCTGGAACTCACCGATATCGGCTTCTACGATGATGCCCATCTGATGAAGGTCATCGAGAAGATCGTGTCGCGCGTAGGTCGCCGCATCGACGAGACCAGTCCGATGGTCGACGCGCGCCTGCCCGATGGTTCGCGCGTCAATGCCATCATCCCGCCCTCGGCGATCGACGGGCCGCTGCTGTCGATCCGCCGCTTCGCGGTCAATCCGCTGCAGGTTTCAGACCTGGTGAACCTGAGGAGCCTGACGCCGCCGATGGCCCAGATGCTGCAGGCGCTGGCGCATGCCAAGGTCAACGTGCTGGTCTCGGGCGGCACCGGCAGCGGCAAGACCACGCTGCTGAACATCCTGTCCGGCTTCATCCCGGAGGACGAGCGCGTGATCACGATCGAGGACGCGGCCGAACTGCAGTTGCGTCAGCCTCATGTGCTGCGCCTCGAAACCCGTCCGCCGAACATCGAAGGCAAGGGCGAGATCACGCAGCGCTCGCTGGTGCGCAACGCACTGCGCATGCGCCCGGACCGCATCATCCTGGGCGAGGTGCGCGGCGGCGAGGCGCTGGACATGCTCAACGCGATGAACACCGGGCATGAGGGGTCGCTGACGACCATCCACGCCAATACCCCGCGCGACGCGCTGACGCGCCTGGAGAACATGGTCAGCATGGCAGGCCTGACCATGCCGGCCAAGGCGATTCGCCAGCAGATCTCTTCAGCCATCACCGTGATCGTCCAGGCCGCGCGCATGACCGACGGGCGACGCAAGATCATCAGCATCTCGGAGATCACCGGCATGGAAGGCGAAATCATCAACATGCAGGAGATCTTTACCTTCCAGCGCTCCGGCGTGGACAAGGACGGCACCGTGCGCGGCCATTTCCGCGCCACCGGGGTGTACCCCAAGTTCGCCGAGCGGCTGCGCGTGTTCGGCGTGGGCCTGCCCGATGAAACCTACGATCCGGCGCATCGCTATGAAGTGTGATCCGCGCCACCGACGCGGCACATTCTCTCGGGGGAGACGCATATGAGCACGATCTTCTATGCCTTCGGCATCATGCTGTTCGCGGCGGTGGTGCTCTGCATCGAAGGCCTCTATCTCTGGTGGAACAACTACCACGGCCCCGCCGCCAAGCGTATCGACGCGCGGCTGCGTGCGTTGTCCGCGGGCGGACATGTCAGTGCCGAACGCCTGTCGATCCTGAAGAAGCGGCTGCTCAGCGATTCTCCCCGGATGCAGCAGTGGCTGATGCGGTTGCCGCGCATCGGCTCGGTGGACCGCTGGCTGGAGCAGTCCGGCAGCTCCTGGTCGGTATCGCAGCTGCTAGGCTACTGCGCGCTTGTGGTGCTGTGCACGGTGGCACTGATCCCGCTGGTGCCGGTGCCGATGCCTGTGGTGCTGGCCATTGCCGTCGTGGCCGGGCTGCTGCCGGTGCTGCACGTAATGCGGCTTCGGGTCAAGCGCCTCCAGCAGATGGAAAAGCAACTGCCGGACGCCGTCGACATGATCAGCCGCTCGCTGCGCGCCGGGCATTCGTTCAGCGGTGCGCTGGGCATGGTCGGCCAGGAGATCAAGGCCCCGATCGGCCCTGAGTTCCGCACCACGTTCGAAGAGATCAACTACGGCGTGGCACTGGACGAGGCCATGACCAACCTGGCGATCCGGGTACCGGTTGCGGACCTGCGCTACTTTGTCATCGCCGTGCTGATCCAGCGCGAAAGCGGCGGCAACCTGGCCGAGATCCTCGACACCATCGCCAACATGGTGCGCGAGCGGCTGAAGCTGTTCGACAAGATTCGCGTGCTTTCTGCCGAAGGGCGCTTGTCCGCCTGGATCCTCGGCCTGCTGCCGTTCGCGACTGGCGGCATGATCATGGTGGTCAACCCCGGCTTCATGAAGGTGCTGTGGGAAGACCCGATCGGCTGGCGCATGATCGGCGGCGCGCTGGTGTCGATGGTGTTCGGCGTGATATGGATGCGCAAGATCATCCGCATCCGTGTATGAGACCACAACAAACCGCGGCGGCACAACGGTCCTGAGGGGAGTCAATCATGCAAGGCATCATCGGGGGTATTCCCGCCGAGCAGTTGGTCGTGCTCGCGCTGGTCTTCGTGGCGGCATTCGGCACAGTACTTGCCGTGATGTACGCGTTCTCACCAAACCGCATGCACGGACGCGTGGAGCAGCTCGCCGGCCAGGCAGGCACGCCTTCCGCTCCCGGCCCGCAGCAGGCCTGGATCGAGAGACTGGTGCGCTGGGCACAACCGGTGTCGCGGCTGTCCCTGCCCAAGGAAGGCTGGGAAAATTCACAGTTGCGCGTGCGCTTCACCAACGCCGGCTGGCGCAGTGCCAGTGCAGCACCGCTGTACTTTGGCGCCAAGACTGTGCTGGCGGTGGTGCTGCCAATGACCGGGCTGCTGGCGTTGAATGGCAGTCGGGCGGTCGACGACCAGTACACGATGTTGGCCCTGCTCGCGCTGCTGGGTGCGATCGGCTACTACCTGCCCAACGTCGTGCTGGCACGGAAGGTTGCCGAGCGGCAGCGCAAGGTATTCGAGGAATTCCCCGACGTCATCGACCTGCTGACCGTGTGCGTGGAAGCCGGCCTCGGCCTGGACGCCGCGCTGATGCGCGTCGCCGACGAACTTGCACTGCGCTGCCCGGTAATGGCCGATGAATTGCAGCTGATGCTGCTGGAACTGCGCTCCGGCTTCTCCAAGGAAAAAGCGCTGTCCAACCTGTCGCTGCGCACCGGCGTGGAAGACGTCGACAAATTTGCCTCGATGCTGATCCAGGCCGACCGCTTCGGCACCAGCCTGGGCGAATCCCTGCGCGTGCTGTCGGACATGCTGCGCACCAAGCGCCGCATGCTCGCCGAGGAGCAGGCAGCCAAGATCGCGCTCAAGCTGCTGTTCCCGCTGATCTTCACCATCTTCCCTTCGCTGCTGCTGGTGCTGCTGGGGCCGGCGTTTATCCAGATCTATCGCGTCCTGTTGCCAACCATGGCGGGACAAGGAGGATAGGACGCACGGGTAACCCTGAACGGTTCCCCCGGCTGTCTCCCGGTGCAACGCCGGCCAGACAGTCCCTTGCCCGGACCTGGTTCCGGGCTTTTTTGCTTTGGTGGCGGGCGTGCGAGCCAGGGACTTGACCGCGGCGCCAGGGTTCTTAAGAATGCCACTCACTGCCCCGCCGCCGGCGCGGCGGATGCAGCCAGACCCAATCGCCCCGGAGTCCCCATGAAACTGCGCATCCTGAGCGACCTGCATATCGAGCACAACATGCCGCAAGAAGTGCCCGGCTGCGATGCCGACATCGTGGTGCTGGCGGGCGATATCGCCAACGGCCGCGACGGCATCGACTGGGCCGCGCGCACGTTCGCGCAGCCCGTCATCTATGTCCCCGGCAACCACGAGTATTACGAGAGCAATTTCGATGCGGTAGACCGGCAGATGGCCGAAGCCGCCACGGAATATCCCGGCATGCATGTGCTCAACGGCGCCGTTGCGGAGTTCGACGGCGCCAGTGGCCGCGTGCGGATCGTGGGCACGACCTGGTGGACGGACTACACGCTGTTCGGCATCGACCGGCGCGAGGATTCGATGCAGGCCTGCGCGGGCGTGATGCTGGACCACAGGCTGATCGAAGTCGGCGACGGCGACGGCGACGGCAAGGCCCGCCATTTCATGCCGGAAGACGCGCTGGCGCGCCACGAGGCCGCTTCGGCCTGGCTGGCGGCGCAGCTGGCGCAACCCTTCGAAGGCAAGACCGTGGTGGTCACCCATCATGGCCCTGACCTGGGCAGTCTTGACCCGCGCTACTCGCATGACCTGGTCTCCGGCGGGTTCCTGTCACGCCGGCCCGACCTGGTGGCGCAGGCGGACCTGTGGATCCATGGCCATACCCACACCAGTTTCGACTATTGCATCGACGATTCGCGCGTGGTGTGCAATCCGCGGGGTTATGTCAGCCGGCGCACGGGCGAGCTGGAAAACAAGTGCTTCGACTGGTGCTACGTGGTGGAGGTCTGACGGGGGGCAGTCTCCTACGCATTTCCGCATTAACCGTGTCGACGGGATCACCGCATCCGGCAACCACGGCGCAAACGGGACCCAGCGCCAGCGGCTTACCTGAACCCGGGACGAGTCGCGCGTGAGCCGGGGGATACTGGCAAGCAGCATAGCGGCGGACGCGACAACTTCCTTGACACATTCCGGGTAGTTGGACTTGCCGAAGCGGCTACACCTTATGAAGGGTCGACAGCCGCGCCCGGCATAGAAGCAATCCCAGCATTGTCAAGACAACTAATGGGCCCATCTGAACCGACAGGACGCTGGCACCAGCTTCGCAAACTAGCGGTGAGAACCAGGCAACCACAAGCAGTTCGCGCTCGCCGCGAAGCCAGCCCCATTGCAGGCCATGAACGCCCATCCACGCAATAGGCAGGGCCAGCCAGGTGAGGTCATAGTCGAACATATGCGGGCTGACCAGCAGACTGGCCAATACCAGCACCGACGCTCGCAAATACAATGGCTGGGGCTTGCGCCACACAACCACCACAGCCAACATGCCCAGAAGGGCCGCCGCAAAGTGAATACCATTGGCAAGCGATGCCTCTGCTCCCAGCAAGCGCGCGGCGCCAAACACCGTTGGCATCTTTACCAGGGGCAACGCACCCTCCATGGCTAGCTGTCGGGCGATGCCAATGCTATGCACGAAGCCGGACGCCGTATCAACGCCAAGCACCAGCAGGCTGGCGGTGAAAAGGCAGAGTGCGGTGGCGGCAGCGGCAAACATCGTCTTCCATGCGCGCGCGCAAAGCAGCGCTACAGGAAACAAAATGGCCAAATGAGGCTTGATCGCCAGCAAACCGATGCAAATGCCGGCCACCACGGGGCGCCGCTCCAGCAACATCAATCCACAGCCTGCCAGCGTTGCCGTCAGGAATGCATTTTGCCCGTTGAAGGCAGTCAGTATCGTCGGGGGAAAAGCAAGGGCCAGCAGGCCGATCCGATAGGGCCTGGCAATGCGCGCGAGCATAGCGACATAGCCGGCCAGCGTGCTCAGGGTGAAGGCGGCATAGGACAGCAGGTAGGGTAGTAGGGCAAGCGGCAGGACTGCCAGCAGGAAGCTCGGAGGATAAAACCAGTGGAACCACGCCCGCACCCGTACCAGGCCGGGATCCACACTCTGCAAAACGGGGAACAGCTGGTTGATGTCATAGGCATCGGCAGCACGCCCCTCCAGCGCCAAGTGCGAAGCGCCCCAGAATACGCGGAAATCGTTGGCAAAGGCCATGCGGGGTTCGTTGCCGGGCACATGGCGATGCACAACTAGCCAGATGCAGACCCCGACAAGCTGCGCCAACAGCATCGCCGCCGGGTAGATAACCAGACGCTTGGAAGTCACCCAGTGCCCCGCCTTCATTCCATCCCCCTTATTATGGCTTGCACGCTGAGAACAGCGTGCAGCCTCATTTCCGCGTTTCAATGCACGCAAGCTATTGGTCTACGTCAATGACGGATCCTATACTTGAATCCGCACTAAAAAAATAGCGCTGCGGGTCCGCACATTCTGTGTGCTGCCTTGCGCATCGCCTCGAACGGCGCACCAGCATACCGGCCATCTCCAATGCCCGATCACGGCAACCGGAATGCGAGGACAACAAGGGGAACATCGCATGGGTCGTCCCGAACATTGGCTGAATCGCCAGCGCCTGGTCGCGTATTCGCGCATCGTGCTAGCCTTCATTCTGCTGGCCATCGTGGTGCTGTGCTTCCGGGCGAAGGGCCTTGTGGATCCGAACGGGAAGCCACTCGGCTATGACTTCATCACGTTCTGGGCGGCCTCGCGCATGGCACTGGACGGCGATCCCCAGCACGCCTACAACGTGGCGCGGCTATTCCAAGTCGAACAGACGGCGGTATCCGGGATCAGGGCTATGTATGCCTGGTTCTATCCGCCGTCGTTCTACCTGTTGATCCTTCCTCTTGCACTATTGCCCTACCTGGCGGCCTATTTCGTTTTCCTGCTGACAACCCTTGCTGCCTATGTAGCCGTATTCCGACGCATTGCGCAGAGCCGCGAAGCCCTATGGTGTCTTGCCGGGTTTTGCGGGGCTTGGGTCAATATCTTGCACGGACAAAACGCCTTCCTGACTTCCGCGCTGGCAGCCGCAGCCCTGCTCTGCCTTGAGCGCCGGCCAGTGCTTGCCGGTATTCTCATCGGATTGCTTGCCATCAAGCCGCATCTGGCGGTGCTGTTCCCGGTTGCCCTCGTGGCGACGGGTGCGTGGACCACCTTCTTCGTTGCTGGCGCGGTTGCCTTGCTCCTGGTGGCGACCGGCACTGCCGTCCTTGGTACCGTTACTCTGTCTGCATTCCTTGGCAGCCTGCCGGTCGCGCAAGCTGCGCTGGAAACCGGCGCGCTGCCTTGGATCAAGATGCCGACAGTCTTTGCCATGCTTAGGCTGTGGCACGTTCCGGTGCCAGCCGCCTGGCTTGCGCAGACCGCCGCCGCATGTGCGGCCGCTGTTGCCGTCTGGTACGTGTGGCGCCGTACGCCGGTACTGGCACTGCGCGCATCGGCCCTCATGACAGCAACTTTCCTGGTCAGCCCGTATGCCTATGACTACGATCTCGCCGGCCTTGCCTTCCCGCTTGCGTGGCTCGCCGTCGATGGCCTGCTCCGCGGCTGGCTTCGCGGCGAACGTGAAATCCTGTTAGCAGCGTGGTTCCTGCCACTGCCGATGGCACCGCTGGCTGCCGCGGTATCGATTCAAACGGGGCCGGTCGTGCTGACTGGCCTGCTTTGCCTGATACTTCGGCGAACTGACCACTTCCACGAAGCCTGCAAGGTCGGGCCGCAGGCTGGGGCTACAAGCTCAGGCGGTGGTATGTCTGCTTCTCTGAATCCGCGTGTGATCGATCCCGCCAAGCGCGAGCTGTCCCGGTACTGAAGCGGCATCTCGCGCAGACGGGATCCCGCCTGTCAGAACACCAGCCGCCTGAACACCACATCGGGCAGCCACCGGATCGCCATCATAATGGCCCGCCAGAACCCCGGCACATAAGCTTCGGACACGCCCGCATCCATGGCGCGCACGATTGCCTTGCCCGCAGTGTCTGGCTGAATCCATAGCGGCCCCTTGCGGAATCCGTTCGTCATGGGCGTATCGACAAGCCCCGGCTTGATCGTCACCACCGCCACGCCGCACTTGGCCATGCGCTGCCGCAACCCCGACATGAAAGCCGTTACCAGTGCCTTGGCGCTGCCGTACACATAATTACTCTGCCTGCCCCTTTCGCCAGCCACCGAAGAGATGACCGCGATGGTGCCCTTGCGCCGGCGCTCCATCCTGTTGGCGATCAGCGTGAGCAAGGCCACGACCGACAGTGCATTGGTCTGGATCTCCGCGAGCGTGAGCAATACGGATTGCTCGCATGCCCGCTGGTCAGACAGGGTGCCGTGGCAAATTAGGACCGAATCCACGCCTCCCATGGTGGCCTCGGCCTCATCCAGCATGGCGGCGTGCGCGAAAGCATCGTTGGCGTCCATGACCCTGGTCTGAACGCCTGCGCCACCACGCACCCGCAGGTCATCGGCGATCGCCTGCAAACTGCCCGCATTGCGGCCGACAAGGAAGAGTTGATCCCCGCGTTCTGCAAAGCGACGCGCGGCCGCCTCGGCAATGGCCGAAGTCGCGCCAATGATCAGGATATTTTTCATTCGTCCTCCATGACCCGCCTCCAGAAGCTGGAGGAGAAAGCGGGATCGATATATGGGCTGAAGCGTTGCCATTGCGGATACCCGGCACGAAACACTCTGCCCGGCATGCGCCCGTCCTTGGCTGGATAGAGACGGCCGTGCGCAGCCATCACCACTGCATCGAGGCTGGCGAAAAGGCGATGCAAGGCTTCCCCGCGATTCGGGAAATCCAGCGCCAGGGTGGTGCCTGGATGCGGAAACGACAGCAGCCCTGGCGAAGCCCGCTCGCCGAACTGCTTCAGTACCGCCAGGAAGGACGCCATGCCGCTGCGCGCTATCAGCCGAAGGAGCTCGGCAACGGCCTCCCGGCCTCCACGAATATCCGGTACGACGCACTGGTACTGATAGAAGCCTTTCGGGCCGTATATGCGATTCCAGTTCAGCAAATGGTCGAGCGGATAAAAATAAGACTCGCAATGCCCGCTCGTAGTCAGCGGCTGCCTGCCAGCGCGATGGAAGTATAGGCTGTTGAACACCCTGACCGACAAGGTGTTCACCAGGGAAAACGGCGGCGTGAAGGCCACCGCGGCGGCGTGGCGCGCTTGCGGGACGTCCTGCTGGCGGAACCCCGCTGGCGCGTGATCGGCACGCGTGAAGATGCCCCGCCCCATGCGGCGACCCGGCCCTGAGCAATCCAGCCACGCCACCGTGTACTCATGAGCCGATCCTGACTCGCTCAGTCTGAAGAATCCGTCGAGATCCGGAAACTGTTCCGCTTCCGAAACGATCCACGGGTTCTCGATGCGGCGCAGCCTGATCTCAGCCCAGAGGATCAGGCCGGTCAGTCCGAGCCCTCCGATCGTCGCGGCGAACCAGTCAGGGTTCTCTTCCGCGGAACAAAGCCGCATCTCGCCGTCCGAACGGCGCAGCAGCAGGCGCACCACGTGGCACCCGAATGTACCTTGCCTGTGATGGTTCTTTCCATGCACGTCATTGGCAATCGCCCCGCCGATGGTCACGAAGCGCGTGCCCGGTGTCACCGGCAGAAACCAGCCGCGTGGCACCATCAGGCGGGAGATCTCCGCCAGTTGCACGCCGCTTTCGCAGCGTAGGACGCCGCTGCCGGAATCAAAGGCAATGAAACGGTCGAGCCTGCGGGTGGAAAGCAAGGCGCCGTTCGTGTTAAGGCAACTGTCGCCATAGCTGCGACCATTTCCGAATGGGAGGTAACTGTCGGCGAGTTCGGGAAGCGGCGGCAGTTCTGCCATACAGCTTTGCAGCGGTAGCAACACGCATTCGGAGCGGATGGCCCTGCCCCAGGAATATATCAATCGCCGCGCCATGTCATGTAGCAAAGTACACAGTCAATGCCCCGCACACCCCGATGGCAAGACTTGTCCTGTCCTTCAGTGCGAACACCACCGGATCGTCATGCATCATGCCCCGATGAGCCAACACCCAGACTCTGCTGATCCAGTACAGCAACAGCATGCAGAGCACCCAGATAATCTGGGGCTGGCGATACAACATCTCCACGGCCGGGCTGTTAATGTAGAGCGCCAACACCACCACACTGACATAGCCTGCGGCCGTGCCGAGGCTCTCGACTATCGCGAGGTCTTCAAGTCGGTAGCCACGTCCCGCAGATTCCAGGCGGCACTCGCGCTGCATGACTTTTAGTTCGGCGTACCGTTTCACGAGCGCAAGACTGAAGAAGAGCGCCAATGAAAACATCAGCAGCCAGAATGACAACGCCACACCTACCGCCATGGCCCCCGCCACGATACGTATCGTATAGAGCGCAGCAAGGACCACGACATCGGCCACCACCAGGCGCTTGAGGACTGTGGAGTACGCCAACGTCAGCGCATAATAGCCGCACAATACGCCCTTGAATGCCCATGGCAGTGGCCAGGCAGCCGCCCACGCGCCGGCAAGCAGCGCGGGGGCAAGCCCGAAGCCGGCGAGCAACGATAACTGACCAGATGCAAAGGGCCGGCGAGCCTTGCCAGGATGCTGTCGGTCAGATTCCACATCAAGCATGTCATTGAGCACATAGACCGACGATGCACATAGGCTGAATGTCACGACGGCCAGCAGTGCTGCACCGACTGCCGACGGTTCGCCTAGCTCGTGGGCCGCGGCCAGCGGCACCAGCAGCAAAATATTCTTTACCCATTGATGTGGACGCAACGTCTTGACAATGGCATGTACTACATGACTATGGGGGGCAAACGTCTTGTAAACATGCGTGACTGCGCGCGCCTCCGCTTCCAGGCCTTTGCTGGCATTCACGACCACACCGCCACGGCTCATCGACCAGACTGCCAAGTCCACGCGATGGTTGCCGCAGTAATCAAAGCCCTTGGCACCGAATTTTTCGGCAAGAGAATGCGCTTTTCGATGTCCACTGAGATTGTGGGTGTCGCTACTGGACAGGACACCGTCGAACAACTTGAGGTGGTCTGCCACAGCCTGCGCCAGCCGGTAGTTGGCCCCCGTGCAAAGCCAGAGCGGTCGCCCGCGCCGCTTCTGCTCCCTCAACCAGGCGATCAGCTCTTGATGAAACGGCAACGCAGAATGATTCAGCCGCGCGCGGCTCGCGATCTGTGCCTTGAGATAGGCCTTGCCCCGCCATAGCCAGCAGGGCAACAAGATGAGGTAGAACGGGTTTTGCCTGAGCAAGGCGATGCACGACTCAAGCAGCAGGTCCCCGGGGATCAATGTCCCGTCCAGGTCCACGCAAAGCGGAATCTCCGGCTTGCCCATGACTTCTCCCCGGCAGACGACGCAGTCGGGCAAAACTGGCACGAGAAGATCAGTACGCGGCCACGCTTCCGTGCCAAGGTGCTGCCGGGATATTGCCCGGAAGTGCCCTTACATCGGGAAAACCCCGCCGCCCATGTCCGCCAACCGTAATGCCAACCCGCATTCGTCCGTCAAACAATTGGTCTTGTTTCTTTTTGTTGGGCTCGTCGTGACCTGCCTTATGTCACATCGCGAACTAGATGCTTGCTTCGGACGGGCACCTCTGAGCCTGATTCTAGGCCGCAGAAGAACGTAGGCAATCCCCCAAATGCACTAGTGAATGCTCCGCATTGACGGCCACGCCTGCGCTGATTCAGACTGCGCCATCAACGGGATGGGTGATGCAACTAGTTATGCAGCTGGCGATTACCTATGCGGGGCTTGCGATTCTGGCTACGGCTACAAATATCGGTGTGCAGGACCTTATGATCCGTAGCTACACCGGCCCCTTCCAGGTATTGTTTTCCGTGTTGGCCGGGACGGGCGCTGGACTATACCTGAAATACATACTCGATAAGCGCTTCATCTTCCGCTTCAGCCCTCGCAATGCGGGCCACGACGGGCGAACTTTTGTTATTTATACCGCGACCGGAGTGGCGACCACGCTTGTGTTCTGGGCGTTCGAGTTCGGCTTCGACTATCTGTTCGACACCCGGGAGATGCGATACCTCGGCGCGGTAATTGGCCTCGCCATCGGCTACACCGTGAAATATGAGCTGGACAGACAATACACGTTCCGGGCCTGAGCTTCCGGCCATGGCCCCTGCTCGCCGTCGCGCCAGGGCAACTTGAGAACGGGCTGTTTGCGCTCCCGCCACTCCGACGGCGGGAGCCACACAAACAAAAACCCCCGCAGGCTCACACCCGCGGGGGTTTTCGTTCAAACAGCCTGCCAGCCTGGGTTGTCACACCCCACCGGCAGTCAGTCGGCACAAATTACATCATGCCTTCCATGCCGCCCATGCCGCCCATGCCGCCCGGCATTGCCGGAGCCGACTCTTCCTTCGGCGTTTCGGCAACTGCGCAGTCCGTGGTCAGCATCAGCGAAGCCACCGAAGCGGCGTTCTGCAGTGCGGTGCGGGTTACCTTGGTCGGGTCCAGCACGCCCATTTCGACCAGGTCACCGTACTCGCCCGAAGCAGCGTTGTAGCCGTAGTTGCCCTTGCCTTCGATAACCTTGGCAACGACGACCGACGCTTCTTCACCGGCGTTCAGCACGATCTGGCGCAGCGGCTCTTCCATGGCGCGCAGCACGATCTTGATACCGGCATTCTGGTCGGCGTTGTCGCCGGTCAGTGCCGAGATCGCAGCGCGGGCGCGCAGCAGGGCCACACCACCGCCGGGGACGATGCCTTCTTCCACCGCAGCGCGGGTGGCGTGCAGGGCGTCTTCCACGCGGGCCTTCTTTTCCTTCATTTCGACTTCGGTGGCAGCG
>Ga0209025_1000380_pt1 | contig 92360 bp, 90 predicted proteins | sample AraplaMF_Col_mLB_FD_184256 | JGI IMG/M metagenome (GOLD analysis project Ga0209025, IMG submission 184256) | Arabidopsis root microbial communities from the University of North Carolina, USA - plate scrape MF_Col_mLB (SPAdes) (version 2) | ecosystem: Host-associated > Plants > Roots > Endosphere... | reverse complement strand
TCGACGTTGGTGAAGCCCACCACGTGCGCGGCGGCCTCGCCCTCGGGGTACTGGCGCTTGTATTCCTTGCGCTGGTAGATGCCCTTGAGGTTCATCGCGGCGATCTGCTTGGCGATCGGCTCGTCGACCTGGCGCTTGATCCAGACGAAGGTCTTGTCCTCGTCCTCGAGCTTCTTGTCGAAGTCCTTCTGCGGCATCTCGAGCAGCTTGGCCACCTGCCTGAGCTTGGCGCGCACCTCGGGATCGTCGCGCTCCACGTCCTCGGGAATGGCCCAGATGCTGGGCGCCACCACGCTCGACGCGAGGATCAGGCCGTTGCGGTCGAGGATGCGGCCGCGGTTGGCCGGCAGCTCGAGCGTGCGCGCGAAGCGCACCTCGCCCTGGCGCTGGAAGAAGCTGTTGCCGAACACCTGCACGTAGGCCGCGCGGCCCGCGAGCACGACGAAGCCCAGCGCGATGCCGCCGACGATGAACTTGCTGCGCCACACCGGCGTCTTGCTCGCCAGCAGGGGGCTGGTGGTGTAGCGCACGCTGCGGCGGCTCATCGCTGCCCCCTTGCGGCTGCGGCGGCGGCCGGCTTGTTGGCGGCTGGCTTGTTGACGGGTGGTGCGGGCGGCGGCGCGACCACGGCCGGGATCACGCTGCCGTCGGGACGCACGTACTGCGTGATGGCCGGCGAGGTGGTGCGCATCTGCAGCTGTTCCTTCGCGAGCTTCTCCACGCGCAGCGGCGTGGCCTGCGCGCGCTTCTCGACCTGCAGCCGGTCGTGGTCGAGCTCGAGCCGGCGCGTCTCCTGCATCGTGCGGTCGAGCTCGGTGTAGAGCTGGCGCGACAGGTATTGCGTGTGCACGAGGTAGAGCGCCGTGGCGATCACGGACAGCAGCAGCAGCAGGTTCAGGCGTGCCATCTCAGCGGCCTCCCCGTTCGCCGCGCGCGGCGGGCGCAGAAGGCACGAAGCCGCCCGTGGTGCGGCGGCTGGAAATCGGGCGGGCGAGACCGTGGACGCGGGACCGGCTCATGGCGTCTCCGTTCGTTCTGCCACGCGCAGGATCGCGCTGCGCGAGCGCGGGTTGCCGCTGACCTCGGCCTCGGAGGGCTTGATGCGCTCGAGCGCGCGCAGCCGCATCGCCTTGGGCGCCGCGAACGGCGCACGGCGGTCGTAGACCTCCTTCGAGTGCTTCGCGATGAACTGCTTCACGATCCGGTCTTCGAGCGAATGGAAACTGATCACCGCGAGCCGGCCGCCGGGTTGCAGCACCGACAGGCTCGCCTCTAGCGCCTGTTGCAGCTCTTCAAGCTCGGCGTTGATGAAAATCCGAAGAGCCTGAAATGTGCGCGTTGCAGGGTTCTGGCCCGGCTCGCGGGTTTTGACCGTGCCAGCCACGAGCTCGGCCAATTCGGTGGTGGTTGAAATTGCGCCCCGTTCTTGTCTGCGAGCAACAATCGCCTTTGCAATCTGAACAGCAAACCGTTCTTCGCCATAGTCACGGATCACCTCTGCAATTTGTTGGAGTTCTGCCGTTGCCAGCCACTCGGCCACGCTCTCGCCGCGCGTGGTGTCCATGCGCATGTCGAGCGGGCCGTCGAAACGAAAACTGAAACCGCGCGCCGGGTTGTCGATCTGCGGCGAGCTCACGCCCAGGTCCAGCAGCACTCCCGCCACGCTCGCGCCGGGCAGCTCGCCCAGCGAACGGAATCCCTGGTGCCGGATGGAAAAACGCGCATCCGAGATGCGCGCTGCTTCGGTCACCGCTTCCGCATCCTTGTCGAAGGCAATCAACCTGCCTTCCGGCGCCAGCCGCGCGAGGATCGCGCGCGAATGCCCGCCCCGGCCGAAGGTCGCGTCCACGAAGGTGCCGGGCGCGGCCGTCCGGCCTGCGAGAAGGGCTTCGACCGCTTCGTCCAGAAGAACGGTCGTGTGGGTCCATGCGGTATTCACGATGCCCCTCAGAACGCGAAGTCCTGAAACACATCCGGCATTTCGCCCTGGGTGGCCTCGGCCTCCTTGGCCTCGTAGGTGGCCTTGTCCCAGAGTTCGAAATGGTTGCCCATGCCCAGCAGCAGGGTGTCGCGCGTGATGCCCGTGGCCGCGCGCAGTTCGGGCGACACGAGGATGCGGCCGGTGCCGTCCATCTCGACGTCCATCGCGTTGCCGAGGAACACCCGCTTCCACCACTGCGCCGACATCGGCAGCGCGGCGATCCGCTCGCGGAACTTCTCCCATTCCGGACGCGGGAACACCATCAGGCAGCCATGGGGGTGCTTGGTGATCGTGAGCTGGCCGCCCGCCGTGGCGCTCAGGACGTCGCGATGCCGGGTCGGCACCGAAAGCCGCCCCTTGGCATCCAGACTGAGCGATGACGCGCCTTGAAACACGACCGAGAAACCCCTGTGGTGGGAAGGCCGCAGCGCCCGAAGGGCACACTACTCGCACTTTTTCCCACTTAACTGCACTTTTTTGCACTGTAGCAGGAAACACTTCCTGCGCAACCAGGCGTGCGGGGTATTTTTTGTAATGGAATCAACGACTTAGCGCCGATTCCAAGATTCTGGAATCGGCGAATTTCGTTGAGAAAGAAGGACTTAGCTCACGCAGTGAATGTGATGCGTGAAGCATTGCCCCTGTAACAGGGGCAAGGGCGGCAACTTCAGAGGATGAAGCGCGACAGGTCTTCGTCGTGACTTAGTGCCGCCAGGCGCTGGTCCACGTAGGCGGCATCGATGCGGATCGTCTGGCCCTCGAGACGGGCCGCGTCGAAGCTTACTTCATCGAGAAGACGCTCCATCACCGTCGACAGCCGGCGTGCGCCGATGTTCTCGGTGCGCTCGTTGACCTCGAAGGCGATGCTCGCGAGACGCGTCACGCCCTCGGGCGTGAAGTCGAGCGTGACGCCCTCGGTGGCCAGCAGCGCCTGGTACTGCTTCACGAGCGAGGCACGGGTCTGCGTGAGGATGCTCTCGAAGTCCGCCACCGACAGCGACTGCAGCTCGACGCGGATCGGGAAGCGCCCCTGCAGCTCGGGAATCAGGTCGCTGGGCTTGCTCAGGTGGAAGGCGCCGCTCGCGATGAACAGCATGTGGTCGGTGCGCACCACGCCGTACTTGGTGCTCACGGCCGTGCCCTCGACCAGCGGCAGCAGGTCGCGCTGCACGCCCTGGCGCGAGACGTCGGTGCCCTGCGCCTCGCTGCGGGTGGCGACCTTGTCGATCTCGTCGATGAACACGATGCCGTTCTGCTCGGCATTGGCGATCGCCTGGGTGCGGATCTCGTCCTCGTTCACCAGCTTGGCCGCTTCCTCGTCGATCAGGAAGCGCATCGCCTCGGCGATCTTGAGCTTGCGCGTCTTGCGCTTGCCCTGGCCCATCTGGCCGAACATGCCCTTGAGCTGCTCGGCCATCTCCTCCATGCCGGCGGGGCCCATGATCTCGAGCGGCGCGCGCGTCTCGACGAGGTCGATCTCGATCTCCTTGTCGTCGAGCTGGTGCTCGCGCAGCTTCTTGCGGAAGGCCTGGCGCGTGGCGTTGCCGCTGTCGGGCGCGGTGCCGTCGGCCAGCCGCGCGGGCGGCAGCAGCACGTCGAGGATGCGCTCCTCGGCCGCGTCCTCGGCACGCGCGCGCACCTTGGCGCTCTCGGCCTCGCGGGTCTGCTTGACGGCGATCTCGGCCAGGTCGCGGATGATCGAATCGACGTCCTTGCCTACGTAGCCCACCTCGGTGAACTTGGTGGCCTCGACCTTGATGAAGGGCGCGTCGGCCAGCCGTGCGAGGCGGCGTGCGATCTCGGTCTTGCCCACGCCCGTGGGGCCGATCATGAGGATGTTCTTGGGCGTGATCTCGGCGCGCAGCTTGTCGTCGACCTGCTGGCGGCGCCAGCGGTTGCGCAGGGCGATGGCCACCGCGCGCTTGGCCTGCGGCTGGCCGACGATGTGGTTGTCGAGTTCGGAGACGATTTCCTGGGGGGTCATGGACATGGTGGCGGCCTCAGAGCGTCTCGACGGTGTGGTTCATGTTCGTGTAAATGCAGAGTTCGCCTGCTATCTCCAGCGATTTCTTCACGATCTGCTCGGCCGTGAGCTCGGTGTTGTCGAGCAGCGCCTTGGCCGCCGACTGCGCGTAGGCACCACCCGAACCGATGGCGATCACACCGTTCTCGGGCTCCAGCACGTCGCCGTTGCCGGTGATGATCAGCGAGGTGGTGGCATCGGCCACGGCCAGCATGGCCTCGAGGCGGCGCAGCACGCGGTCGGTGCGCCAGTCCTTGGTCAGTTCGACCGCGGCGCGCGAGAGATGGCCCTGGTGCTTCTCGAGCTTGGCCTCGAAGCGTTCGAACAGGGTGAAGGCGTCGGCCGTGGCGCCGGCGAAGCCGGCCAGCACCTTGCCGTGATAGAGCCGCCGCACCTTGCGCGCCGTGCCCTTGATGACGATGTTTCCGAGTGTGACCTGCCCGTCCCCGCCGATGGCGACCTGGTCGCCCTGGGGGGTCTTGCGGCGCACGCTCACGATGGTGGTGCCGTGAAATTGTTCCATCGCAGCCATCTGGGGCCTGGACGGGGCAATGCAAGTCCGCGCCGGGCGGCTTGCAAGCCTGGTTCTTGCCTAGTTCTTGCGCACCGCGACAGTCGCGTGGTCGGCGATGCCGACCAGGCCGAACAGGGTCGCGATCAGCCGGTGCGCGTCGACGAACTGCACCCGCTCGCCCTTGGCGTCGCGCTCGCGCACCCAGCCCAGCAGCGAGCCGGCCGCGGCCAGGTCCATGCGCAGCAACGCGGCACAGGAGATCACGGGCGCGGTGCCGCCGCGCAGGTCGGCATCGAGCCGTTGCAGGTTCGACGGCGACTCGCCGCGCAGGTCGCCCGCGAGCGCCGCGAAGCCGCTGCCGGCCGAGGGGAAGCTCTCGGACTCGCCCACCGACAGCAGCGACCAGACCGAGCCCATGCGCGACGGCGTGGACACCGGCGCGGCCACGGCGCTGTATTCGCCGCGCGGGTCCTGCCAGGACGGCGGCGACACCTCGTAGGTGATGCAGTAGTTGAGCGCCACCAGCTCGAAGTCGTCGGGCAGGTGCATCAGCCGCAGCGCGGCCATGTGCAGCTGCCACCAGACGTCGTCGATGCCGCGCTCGTTGTTGGGCGCGGCCTCGGCCAGTACCGCCAGCAGCTGCGCCGCGCCGATGAAGCGCAGCTTGACCGGCGAATCGGCCCAGTGCGCGAACAGCACGCGCAGCGGCGCCGCGGCGTCGGCGCCGATCCCGCCCAGCGCGCGCCAGTCGAGCGTCCAGACCGAGCCGGCCTGCGACAGTGCCCGCGTGAGCGCCACCAGGCCGTCGCGCGCCAGCTTCGCCGGCGCGGCCCAGTCGGCCGCGCCTTCGGCGGGCGCGCTGTCGCCCTCCTCGCTGGCCGCCACCGCCTTCACGCTGCGCGCCAATTCGTCGAGCGCCACCCAGTCGGGGCCCATGCGCCGCATGCGCTGGGCATAGCGCATGCGCGCGGCCGCGAACTTGGCGGCGTCGCCGGTGGCGCGGTAGAGGTCGAACAGCGCGCGCCAGCGGGCGTCGTCGCGCTCGGCCGTGGCGGCATGGGTTTCGTCGGTGCCGCTGGCGCCCTCGGAGGCCAGCGCCTGCAGCAGGATCGCCTCGGCGCCGACGTCATCGCCGTGCGCGAAGCGGATCACCGCCTCCTCGAGCGCGCCGTCCTGCGCGAGCCGGCTCGCCATGTGGGTGCCGCTGGGCGAGGCCGTGGCCACGGCCGCGGGCGCCACCGGCGCGGGCACCGGCCGGGAGGGCGGCTCGAGCAGCGCGTCGGTGTCGGCCGGCGCGAGCGTCTCGGCGCCCGCGTCGGGCGGCGACTTGACCAGCGTCTCGCCGTTCGGTCCGCGCCCCTTCCACCACTGCTGCGACATCTGCTCCTCGATCTCGTCGATCTTCTTGAGCGTGAGCGCGCGGCCCTCGGATTTCTCCGAGGTGCTGTTGATGTTGAACGACGACGGCGTGGCCGTCGCATCGAAGGCGTGGGCGGCGGCCTCGCGCTGGCGCAGCTTGCGCAGCATGTCGAACTCGCGCCGGCGCACGAAATCGTTGCGCTGGCGCCGTTCGATCATTTCCTTGAGCATTTCCCGGCTGTAGGCCGGGTCGGGCAGCGAGGAGTCGGAGGCGTTCGAATTCGAGGGGGTGGTGTCCAGCTCCGACCAATCCTTGAGCGGATTGCGGACGAACTTCGCCACCTTGGAGAGCAGGCGGCCCGTTTCTTCCTTTGGCATTCGCGAGCGATGGACGACGGTCGGAGCCGGGCCGGAGAACCGGCGCTCAGTCCCCGAACATCTTCTGCTTGAGCTCGCGGCGCTGCTGCGCTTCGAGCGACAGCGTAGCGGTCGGGCGGGCCAGCAGGCGACCGACGCCGATCGGCTCGCCGGTTTCGTCGCAGTAGCCGTAGTCGCCGGCGTCGATGCGCTGGATCGACTGCTCGATCTTCTTCAGCAGCTTGCGCTCGCGGTCGCGGGTGCGCAGTTCGAGGGCATGTTCTTCCTCGATGGTGGCGCGGTCGGCCGGGTCGGGCACGACCACCGTGTCTTCACGCAGGTGCTCGGTGGTTTCGCCGGCATTCTCGAGAATGCCGCGCTTGAGTTCGACGAGCTTCAGGCGGAAGAACGCCATCTGCTTTTCGTTCATGTACTCGGAATCGGGCATCGCGATGACTTCGGCATCGCTGAGTTCTTCGACGGACTTGGTCTTCCAGTTGTTGGCCAACTTCGGATCTTTCTTCACATTCACGGGGGGAGGCGGAACCAGCGCCTGCGAGGCGGACTGGATAAAGCTGGACTTGGCGGCGGTCGATGCCACCGATTGCGGCATCGAGGGCACCGTCAGTTGCGACAGGCGGGACACGCGGCCGCCACGGGCGGGCGCGGGCGCGGCGGTGGCCGTGGCGACTTCGGGCTCGGGGGTCGAAGGTGTCGCCGGGGCGGAGGAAGAGGCGGCAGCCGTTTTTTTCATGGGGATCGAGGAAACAGGTGAAACGGCACGCGGGCCGACGGGTTTGGTGGACGATGGACCCGCTTTGGCTGTCTTGCTCGCGCTCTTGGCCGGGACGGTTGCCGCCGGCTCGCTGGCAGGCTTGGTGGCGGGATGAACTGCTTTCTTCGCCGATGCGCTCGCGGCCTTGGCCGTGGGCGTTGCGGTCTTCTCTGTCTTGACGCTCTTCGCTGCGGCGCCTTCCTTCTTCGCCACGGTCGCCGTCGCGGAAGATGCTTTCTTGGCCGCCGGTACAGCCGGCTTCGCGGCCGTCGCCTTGGTGGCGTCGGTCCTGGATGCTGGCGTGGCCTTGGCGGCGGGCTTCTTCACGGTGACTGGCTCCTTGGACGAACTGGAACGCGCTTTCACTGGTGTCTCCTCCCATGGGAGCCACTGCGGACCTGGTGGGCCGTGCGGGCTCCGCGTTGTCGAGGGCATCCGCCGGTCGGCGAACCCCGGGGTTATACCCCCGAAAGCCCGCCGCAAACATGCGGCGCCCTCCTGTCTTCGACCCCTGCCGCCCCCTTGCGGGGGGACCTGGCGTTTTCAACAGGCGCGCGATTGTATAGAGAACTCGAATGAGCGGGCGATGCGTTTGGGACCCACGGTGCTCCGGTAGCATCGCGCCGCGCCGGCGGAGGGCCGGCGCCAGGGGCCTCATGGCCCTGGATACCCCTACAAGAAAGCCGAACTTGAGCAAGAAGAAGACAGTCCTGGGCGTCCTGGCCGCCGCGATCGCGCTGGCCTATGCCGGCAGCACCTGGTGGGCCGGCAACAAGGTGAAATCGGTCTACGACAGCGCCTTCGCGCAGCTGCCGCAGCAGACCGCGCTGGTGCGCGTGACCGAACGCAGCTACGAGCGCGGCTTCCTCGGCGCGGTCAGCACGGTGACGCTGGAGCTCGGCTGCCCGGCCGACGCCGCCGTGGCCGGCGCGCCGCCCGCGGACCCGGAGGAAGAGGATGGCGAGGACGCCGCGCCGACCCCGTCCAGGCCGCTGCGCCTGAGCTTCCGCGACACCATCCGCCACGGCCCGCTGGCCGGCGGCAGCCTGGCCGCGGCCACCATCGACAGCGAACTGCTGCTCGACATCAAGGGCCAGGCCGAGGCCAGGAAGGTGTTCGGCGACGCCCGGCCCTTCGGCGCCCACACCCGGGTCGGCTTCGACGGCGGCTACACGAGCGAGATCACGCTCGCGCCCGGCCAGTTCGCCGACGAGGGCAAGACCCGCGTCTCCTGGCAGGGCGCGCAGCTGCGCGTGCGGGGAGACGGCGCGCGCACCGCGGCGCACTACGAACTCGCCCTGCCCGGCTTCGAGGCCGCGGACCTGCGCAACGGCGTGAGCCTCAAGATGGGCAAGCTCGACGGCCGCGCCGACCTGGACATCCGCCACGGCTGGATGCTGGCCACCGGCAAGAGCGCGGGCCGGCTCGAGGCGCTGGAATTCACGGTGGCCGGAAAGAAGGCCGATCCCGACGCCGCCCCCGCCAAGGCCTTCCCCGCCATCGTGCTGCAGGGCCTCGACGCCGCCAGCGACGCCACCATCGAGAACGGCCTCTACACCGGTACCGCCACCTTCAAGGGCACGGGCTCGGTCGGCGCGACCCGCATCGACGGCTTCGAGATGGCCAGCAGCACGCGCCGCATCGACGTCGCCGGCTACCGCAAGCTGGCCGAGGCCTGGACCCGCTCGGCCGCCGCCAACGGCTGTGTGCGCGGCAAGGCCTCGCAGGCCGCGCTGCGCGCGCTGGCCGACCAGCTCGCGCCCGATCTCAAGGCCATGGCCAAACAAGGCCCCGAGGTTGGTGTCGACCGGCTGCTGGTCGAGATCGACGGCCAGCGCGCCGAGTTCAGCTACTCGGTCGCCATGGCCGGCGTGACCGACGCGGACCTGCAGCTGCCCGGCAATGCGCTGCTGCTCAAGCGCGGCGTGCTCAAGGCCAGCGGGCGGCTGCCGGTGAAATGGATCGAGAAGATCGCCGAGTCCGCCGGCGGCAGCCAGGCGCCGTCGCCCGAAGTGGCCGCGCTGATGATCGAACAGTTCGAGCAGCAGGGCTACCTGAAGCGCGCGGGCGACGACGTGACCAGCCAGGTCGAGTTCAGCGGCGGCCAGCTCAAGCTGATCGGCAAGCCCGTCGAGCTGCCCGCCAAATAAAAAGGCGCCAGGCCTCGCGGCCGGCGCCTTTTCTTCATCCGGGACCTTCAGCTCACAAGGTGTGAAGAAACCGTAGCGAGCGCCCCGAGGTCGCGCCGAGGACCGGAGCCGTACCTTGTACGGTGAGGACCGCAGGTGCGAGATCGGGGCGCGCAGTAGGTTTATTCATACCTTGTCACACCAGGCACTGCTCGAGCCCCTGCTCGAGGATCTCGCGCGGCAGCTCGATGCCGATGAACACCATGCGGCTCTGGCGTTGCTCGTCCTTGCCCCATTCGGGACCGAGGTCGCTGCCCATCAGCTGGTGCACGCCCTGGAAGATCACCTTGCGCTCGGTGCCCTTCATGTTCAGCACGCCCTTGTAGCGCAGCATGCGCGGGCCGTAGATGTTGACGATCGCGCCCAGGAAGTCTTCCAGCTTGGCCGGGTCGAAGGCGCGGTCGGCCTTGTAGACGAAGCTCTTGACGTCGTCGTCCGTGTGATGGTGGTGGCCATGGCCCTCGTGCTTGTGCGAGGGATGGTCGCAATGCTCGCCATGCGCGTGGTCATGGTCGTGATGGTCGTGGTCGTCTTCCTTCAGGAAGTCGGGGTCGATGTCGAGCTTGGCGTTCAGGTTGAAGCCGCGCAGGTCGAAGATGTCCTTGAGCGGCACGTCGCCGAAATGCGCCTTCTGCTGCGGCGCGCGCGGGTTCATGTGCTTGAGGCGATGGATCAGCGCCTCGGTCTCCTCGGCCGACACCAGCTCGCTCTTGCTGATGAAGATCTGGTCGGCGAAGCCCACCTGGCGGCGCGCCTCCTGGCGGTCGTTCAGTTGCTGCGGTGCGTGCTTGGCATCGACCAGGGTCAGGATCGAGTCGAGCAGGTAGCTCTCGGCGATCTCGTCGTCCATGAAGAAGGTCTGCGCCACCGGGCCGGGATCGGCCAGGCCCGTGGTCTCGATCACCACGCGGTCGAACTCCAGCAGGCCCTGGCGCTTCTTGGCGGCCAGCAGCTGCAGCGCCTCGCGCAGGTCTTCGCGGATGGTGCAGCAGACGCAGCCGTTGCTCATCTGCACGATCTGCTCCTTCGATTCGGTCACGAGGATGTCGCTGTCGATGTTCTCCTCGCCGAACTCGTTCTCGATGACCGCGATCTTCTGGCCGTGGGCCTCGGTCAGGATGCGCTTGAGCAAGGTCGTCTTGCCCGAGCCGAGGAAGCCGGTGAGGATGGTGGCGGGAATCAGGGCCATGGGTTGCTCCGGAAGCGGAAAACGGATGGAATGGATCGGAAAGCGGAAAACTGGCGGGCAGTGTAGCCAGTGCCACTGAGTTGCGTTGCCGCGGGGGCCAAGCCCCCTTCGGCCGGCACGGTCAAGCGGGTTTTCGCACCACCGCCAGCCCCTTGAGGTACTCGCCCTCGGGGAATTCGATGGTCATCGGATGGTCGGGCGCCGCGCCCAGGCGTTCGGCGATGTAGCCGTCCACGCCGGCATCGAGCCCGGCCGAGGCCACGATCTTGTGGAACAGGTCGGCGCCCACGCCGCCCGAGCACGAGAAGGTCAAGAGCACCCCGCCCGGCTCGAGCAGCTTGAGCGCGAGCCGGTTGATGTCCTTGTAGGCACGCGCGGCGCGCTCGGCATGCGCCACCGTGGGCGCGAACTTCGGCGGATCGAGCACGATCGCGTCGAAGCTGCGCCCCTGGTCGAGGAACTCGCGCAGCACGGTGTTGACGTTGGCGTCGAGGAACTCGGCCTCGAAGCCGTCGGCCGCCGCGTCGAAGCCGTTGAGCGCCAGGTGGCCGCGCGCGCGCTCGAGCGCCGGCAGCGAGGAATCGACCGACACCAGCGAGGCGCCCTTCACCGCATCCGCCGCCTTCAGGCCCGCGAGCGCCGCCACCGTGAAGCCGCCCGTGTAGCAGAAGCAGTTGAGCACGCGCCGGAAACGCCGGTGCCGCGCCATCTCGGCAAAGCGCCGGCGGCTGTCGCGCTGGTCGAGGTAGAAGCCGGTCTTGTGGCCGGTGGCGATGTCGAGCGACAGCTTCCAGTCATGCTCGCGGATCACGATCTCGGTCGCTTCGTCCTGCCCGCGCAGCCAGCCCGTCACCGGCTTGAGCCCCTCGCGCTCGCGCCCGCTGGCATCCGAGCGCTCGTAGAGCTTCGACAGGCCGGTCGCCTTCAGCAACGCATCGGCCAGCACGGCTTTCCAGCGCTCCACGCCGGCCGACAGGAACTGCGCCACCAGCGTGTCGCCGTAGCGGTCCACGATCAGTCCCGGCAGGCCGTCGGCCTCGCCGTGCACCAGCCGCACGCCGTCGCTCTGGAGCTCGAACAGGCCGCGTGCCGCGACCGCGCGCGCCACCACCGACGCGAGGAAGGCCGCGTCGATGCGCTGCGTCTCGACGAAGCTCCAGGCGCGCGCGCGGATCTTGGAATCGGGGCTGAACGCCGACCAGGCGAGGAAGGCACCGTCGTGCGATTCGATGCGCACGGTCTCGCCGGCATCGGCGCCGCCGCGCGCGATGGCGGATTCGAACACCCAGGGATGGCGGCGCTGCAGCGAGCGCTCCTTGCCGGGCTTGAGTCGGAGGGATTTCATGTTTTCTTGTCGGGAGTTTTCTTGACGCCACGGCTGCTGCCACTGCCGCCATCGTCGTCGCGGGCCCGCGCGCGCGGATGCGCCGCATCGTAGGCGCGCGCCAGGTGCTGGAAATCGAGCCGCGTGTAGACCTGCGTGGTCGCGATGTTCGCGTGCCCCAGCAGGTCCTGCACCGCGCGCAGGTCGCTGCTCGACTGCAGCACGTGGCTCGCGAAGGAATGGCGCAGCATGTGCGGATGCACCGGCGTCGCGAGGCCGGCCTTGAGGCTGCGCGCGCGCAGCAGCTTCCACACCGCCTGCGAGGACATGCGCACGCCCTTGGCGCTGATGAAGAGCGCCGCCGCCTCGGCCGGCTCGCGCAGGGTGGCGGCCGTGAGCGCCGCGCAGTCGCCACGCACCGCGAGCCAGGCCGTCAGCGCCTCGATCGCCTTCGAGCCCACCGGCACCAAGCGCCGCTTGCTGCCCTTGCCGAGCACGCTGGCCTCGTGGGCGTCCATGTCGATCCAGCCGCGCGCGGTCTGGCTCGCGCGCGCGTCGAGCCCCGTGAGCTCGCTCACGCGCAGGCCGCAGCCGTAGAGCACCTCGACGATCGCGCGGTCGCGGGTCTCGGTCCAGGGGTCGGCCTCGGCGTCGTGCAGCTCGGCCAGCCGCACCGCGTCGTCCACGCCCAGGGCCTTGGGCAGCGGGCGGTCGGCCTTGGGCGCGTGCACGTCCTGCACCGGGTTGAAGCCGATTAGCTTCTCGTGCCCGAGCCAGCGGTAGAAGCTGCGCCAGCACGACAGCACCAGCGCGATGCCGCGCGGCTCGCGGCCCGAGCCATGCAGCTGCGCCATCCAGCGGCGCACGTGCGCGGTCTGCACGCGGTCCAGCGACAGCTTCGCCTCGGCCGCGTTCGCCGCCAGTTCCTTCAGGTGGTAGCTGTAGAGCTCGAGCGTGCGCGCCGACAGCCGGCGCTCCACGCGCACGTACTCCAGGTATTTCTCGATCCAGCCCGAGTCGGCGGGCGGGGCCTCGGCCCCGGCCGCGCTAGAAGAGGTAGCCATGCGCGGCATTGTTCACGACCGCGAGCGGCTCGCGCAATGCGCCCTTGAAGACCATGCCCCAGCGTCGCCAGCAGCTCGAGGGCGCGGCCGCGTACTGCACGTCGAAGGCGCGATCGAAGCCGCTGTTGCGCGCCAGCCGCTTCACGCGCCACAGGTGGTAGGGCTCCGACACCACGATCACGCTGCGCACGCCGGCCGCCTGCAGCATCGGCGTCGACAGCGCGAGGTTCAGCCGCGTCGAGCTCGACACGCGCTCCTGCCGCATCGGCCCGCCGTGGCCCACGGCGCGCGCATGCTGCTCCATCACCTCGGCCTCGATGCGGCCGTCCTCGGTGTCGACGCCGCCCGAGAACAGCAGCTCGCGCGCCAGCCCGGCGCGCGCCAGGGCCACGCCCTCGTCGACGCGCCCGGTCAGGCAGGGATTGGGCTTGCCACGCAGGTAGGCGCGGTTGCCGAGCACCAGCGCGGCGTCGGCGGCGCGCTGCGGCGGGTTGGCGAGCGCCTCGCGCGCGCCTTGCCACACCACGGTCCAGGCGGCCGCATAGACGACCACGCCGACGCCGAACACCGTCCAGGCCGCGATCCGCAGCACGCGCGGCACCCGGCGCCACAGGCGCCCCAGCGCCGCGACGGGACGGATCAAGGCCGCAGCCGCGACAGCGCGCCCGAGGCCAGTTCGGCGATGCGCTCGAGAAAGTCGGTGCCCATCTCGGCGTTGAAGCGCTGCGCGTCGGGCGAGGCCAGCACCAGCAGGCCGAAGGCCGGGGCGTTGGGCTCGGCGCGCAGCGGAATCAGCGAGATCGAGGCCGCGGCATTCGGCTCGGGCAGCCAGTTGGCCGCCTCGAAGCCCGCGTTGAGGCCGCAGTACGGCGCGGTCAGCGAGGTCGCGAGCGCCTTCACGTCGTCGCTGACCCACTGCGCATAGGCCTCGTTGAGGTATTCGGTGCCGCAGTCCCAGACCTTGATGGCCGTCTGCGGCACCAGGAACAGCGACTGCAGGTCGACCGCGATGCGGTAGGGCAGGCTGCGCGGGTCGCGCGTGGTCAGGAGGCCCGCGGTCCAGCGCTGCAGCCGGTCGGCGATCACCACGTTCTCGGTGCCGTGGCGCACCATGTCCATCACGCGGTGCTCGAGCGCCTTGATCTTCTCGCGCAGCATCTCGGCCTGGCGCTCCTGCAGGCTCACGGCGCGGTTGCCGTGCGGGCTGGTGAGCTGCACCTGCGCCAGCAGCTGCGCATGGCGCTCGAAGAAGTCGGGCGTGTTCGCCAGGTAGTTCGCGATGTCGTCTTCGGTGATCGGGTTCATGGCGTTCGCGTCTTGGTGGTTCGTGGGAAGGGTCATGGCAGCTCCGGCACCTCGATGTCGCCCTCGAACACCGTGGTGGCCGGGCCCGTCATCAGCACCGGCCGGCCCTCGCCCTGCCATTCGATCGTCAGCATGCCGCCGTGCGTCTGCACGTCGACCCGGCGGTCCAGCAGCCCGAGCCGGATGCCCGCCACCACCGCCGCGCAGGCGCCGGTGCCGCAGGCCAGGGTTTCGCCCGCGCCGCGCTCGAACACGCGCAGCTTCACCTGCGTGCGGCTCACGACCTGCATGAAACCGGCGTTCACCCGCTGCGGAAAGCGCGGATGGTGCTCGACCTGCGGGCCCTGCTCGGCCACGGGCGCGGTCTCGACGTCGTCGACGATCTGCACCGCGTGCGGATTGCCCATCGACAGCACCGCTACCGAAACGATAGCGCTGCCGGCCTGCGTGCCCAGCGCCAGGTGCCAGGTGTGCCAGCCGCCTTCGGGCTGCGGATCGAGCCCGGCGGTATCGAAGGGCACGCGCTCGGGTTCGAAGATCGGCGCGCCCATGTCGACCGTCACGCGGCCGTCGTCGCCCATGCGCGGCTCGATCACGCCGGCGAGCGTTTCGACGCGCACCGAGTCCTTGTCGGTCAGGCCGTGCTCGCGCACGAAACGCATGAAGCAGCGCGCGCCGTTGCCGCACTGCTCGACCTCGCCGCCGTCGGCGTTGTGGATCACGTACTGGAAGTCGGTGCCCGCGGCGCGCGCGGGCCGCACCGTGAGGATCTGGTCGGCGCCGACGCCGAAGTGGCGGTCGGCCAGGAAGCGGTACTGCGCGGCCGTGAGGCCCAGCGTGCCGCGCGTTTCGTCGAGCACGACGAAATCGTTGCCGGCCCCCTGCATCTTGGTAAAGCGGATTCGCATCGACGGATTATCGCCAGCGGCACCGGCCCTGGCGCCAGCGGGCCCAAAGGAAAAGCGGCCGGGCGCCGCCGCCGCGCCCGCCCGCCCCCCGCTCAGCCCTGCACGAAGCCCAGCAGGTCCGCGTTCACGCGGTCGCGGTGCGTGGTGCAGGTCGCATGCGGCGCGCCCGCGTACACCTCGAGCCGGCTGCCCGCGATCAGCTCGTGCGCCAGCTTGCCCGTGGCCTCGAAGGGCACGACCTGGTCGTCGTCGCCGTGGATCACCAGCGTGGGCACGTCGATCTTCGCCATGTCGGGGCGGAAGTCGGTCTCGGAGAACGCGGTCACGCAGTCGATCGTCGCCTTCAGCGAGGCCTGCAGCGCGATCTGCAGCGTCTGCTTGAACACGCCCTGCGACACCGCCGCGCCCGGCCGGTTGGTGCCGTAGAAGATGGTGCTGAAATCGTCGAGGAACTGCGCCCGGTCGGCTGCGAGGCCCGCGCGAATGCCGTCGAACACGGACTTGTCGGGGCCCACCGGGTGGTCGGCCGTCTTCATGAACAGCGGCGTGACCGCGCTGATCAGCGCCAGCTTCGCCACCCGCGCCGAGCCGTGGCGCGCGATGTAGCGCGTGACGTCGCCGCCGCCCATCGAGAAGCCGGCGAGCACCACGTTCTTCAGGTCGAGCTTCTCGATCAGCTCGGCGATGTCGTCGGCGAAGGTGTCGTAGTCGAAGCCGATCCAGGGCTGGCTCGAGCGGCCGAAGCCGCGGCGGTCGAAGGCGATGGCGCGGTAGCCGCGTTCGGCGAAGAACTGCATCTGGCTGTCCCACATGTCGGCGCTCAGGGGCCAGCCGTGGCTGAACAGGATCGGCTGGCCGCTGCCCCAGTCCTTGTAATAGAGCTCGGTGCCGTCGCGAAGGGTCAGTGTGGTCATGGTTTTTCCTTGGTGAGTGGTTGAAAGAAACGGGAGGTCGACGAGAGAAGGTTCAGAGCGACAGGAAGTGATGCACCTCCGGCTTGCCCGGCCCCGCATGGAAGCGCAGCGCCTCGCCCTGCAGGTCCGCATCGGCCTGCGACACGCGGTGGTGCTGGCGCAGGTGCTCGGCCCAGGATTCGACGAGAAACCATTCCATGATCCGTTCCGGGTCGGCCGTGTGCTCGTGCAGGCCCCAGGCGTAGGCGCCGTCGCGGCGGCGTTCGAGCGACAGGCGCTTCATCGCGGCCATGAAGGCGGGCCGGTCGTCCTTGCGGATGCGGTACTCGACCTGGATCATCACGGGCCCGCGGTCGTGAGCCACGGGCTCGGCCACCAGCGGCTCGGGCCAGTGGTTCGAGGCCTGCAGGTCGGCTTCGCCCGCGGGCAGCTTCACGCGGTGGAAGATCAACCCCGCCACCACCAGCCCCACGGCGCCCGCCACCAGCGTGAACGGCACGCCGATCTGCTGCGCCACCAGGCCCCAGCCCAGGCTGCCCGCGGCCATCGCGCCGTTGAACACCGTGAGGTAGACCGCCAGGCCGCGTCCGCGCACCCAGTTCGGCAGAATCGACTGCGCCACGCCGTTGAGCGTGGTCAGCGCCACGATCCAGCCCAGGCCCAGCACCAATAGCAGCGCCACGGCCAGCCACTTCGGCGGCGCCAGCACCAGCGCGCCCATCACCGCCGCCGTCAGCACCGAGGCCAGCAGCAGCATGCCGTCGGCATCGAGCCGCTCGCGCATCCGCGGCATCAGCAGCGCGCCGCCGATGGCGCCCGCGCCCACCGCGCCGAGCAGCACGCCGTAGAAGCCGGCGCTGCCGCCGAGCATCTGGCGCGCCACCAGCGGCAGCAGCGCCCACACCGAGCTCGCGAACAGGAAGAACACCGCCGCGCGCAGCAGCACCACGTGCAGCTCCTTGCTGGAGCGCGTGTAGCGCAGGCCGGCGCGGAAGGCACCGAGGAAGTTCTCCGACAGCCCGCTGTCGACGGCCGCCGGCCGCTTCCACCACAGCAGCGCCGCGATCACGAACACGTAGCTCAGCACGTCCACGCCGTAGGTCACTGCCGCGCCGAAGCTCGCGAGGATCAGCCCGCCCGCGGCCGGGCCGATCGAGCGCGCGATGTTGATGCCCAGCGAGTTCAGCGCCACCGCGCCCTTGAGGTCGGAACGCGGCACCAGCTCGGGCACGATCGATTGCCAGGTCGGCCCCATCAGCGCCGCGCCGATGCCGCCCACGAAGGTCAGCGCGATCAGGTACTCGACCGTCAGCGCGCCGGTGTGCGAGAGCACCAGCAGGCTGCCGCTGACCGCCGCCAGCACCAGCTGCACGAAGATCAGGAAGCGGCGCCGGTCGAGGATGTCCGACAGTACGCCGGCCGGGATCGCCAGCAGGAACACCGGCAAGGTGGCCGCGGTCTGGATCAGCGCCACCGCGGTCGGGCTGGCCGAGAGGTCGGTCACCAGCCACGAGCTCGCCACGTCGCGCATGAAGCTGCCAATGTTGCCGAGCACCGTGGCGGCCCACAGCACCGCGAACACCGGCTGGCGCAGCGGGGCGAAGGCGCCGGGCTTGGCGGTCTTGAGGGCTTCAGTCATCGCGGCGTTCCTTGAGGTCGAGCCAGGCCACGAGCACGAAGCCGCCGACCAGTCCCAGGTGTTCGAAGAAGGAGTTGGCGGCCATGAAGCGTTCATGCCCCAGCGGCATCTCCCAGAAACGCAGCGCGACGAAGGTCGCCATCAGCGTGAAGCCCGCCAGCGCGAGCGCGCCGAGCCAGCGCCAGAAGCCCGCGAGGATCAGCGCCGCGGCGCCGAGCTCGAGCACGATCACCGCCGCGGCCAGCGGGCCGGCCGGCGACAGGCCGAAGTGGTTCATCTCGGCGATCGCCGCGTCGAAGTCCATCGCCTTGTTGAGGCCGCCCTGCAGGTAGGCCGCGCACAGCAGCAGCAAGGCGATCCAGCGCACGGCCGAAGAGGTGGTCCAGCGCATCGCCATCACACCGCCCAGCAGGCGCAGCCCAGCGCGCCCCAGAAACTCTTGAGGTCGGCGATCGGCAGCTTGCTGCTCCAGGCCGTCGCGTGGCTGTGGCCATGCACGTTGCAGTCGTTGGCGCAGCCGCAGGATGCAGCCGCGTTGCGCATGACCTTCTGCATCGGCGCACCCTCGGCACCGTGCACGCCCTTCGTGTCGGCCCAACCGGCATAACCGCCGAAGGTGCGCGCCGGCGACCAGTCGGGCATCGCGGGCGGCGGCGCACCCTCGTCGAGCGACGCGAAGCGGCCCGCGCCATAGACCACCTTGCCGCCCACCATCGTCAGCAGCGCAGTGATGTCGGCGATCTCCGATTCGGCGCAGCCGAAGTAGTCGCGGTCGGGCACCACCAGGTCGGCGAGCTGGCCGGCCTGGATGCGGCCCTTCTTGCCCTCCTCGTTCGAGAACCAGGTGACGTTCTCGGTCCACATGCGCAGCGCCCCTTCGCGGTCGAGGCAGTTGCGCTGCGGATAGAGCTGCATGCCGCCCACCGTCTTGCCCGTGACCAGCCACGACAGCGACACCCACGGGTTGTAGGAAGCCACGCGCGTCGCGTCGGTGCCGGCCGAGACCTTGAGCCCGCGCTCGAGCATCTTCTTGACCGGCGGCGTGGCCTCGGCCGCGCCCGCGCCGTAGCGCTCGACGAAGTACTCGCCCTGGTAGGCCATGCGGTGCTGCACCGCCACGCCACCGCCGAGCGCCGCGATGCGGTCCATCGACTCCTCGGAGATCGTCTCGGCATGGTCGAAGAACCAGTTCAGGCCGGCCAGCGGCGTGTCCTTGTTGACCTTCTCGAACACGTCGAGCGAGCGGCTGATGGTCTCGTCGTAGGTCGCGTGCATGCGCCAGGGCCAGCGGTTCTGCGCCAGGATGCGCACCACCTCCTCGAGCTCGCCTTCCATCTCGGGGCCCATCTCGGGCCGCGGCTCGCGGAAGTCCTCGAAGTCGGCGGCCGAGAACACCAGCATCTCGCCCGCGCCGTTGTGGCGAAAGTAGTCGTCGCCCTGCTTGTATTTGGAGGTCTTCGTCCAGTTCAGGAAGTCGGCCTTCTCCTCCTTGGCCTTCTGCGTGAACAGGTTGTAGGCCAGGCGGATCGTGAGCTGCCCGTCGTCGGCCAGCTTCTGGATCACGGCGTAGTCGTCGGGATAGTTCTGGAAGCCGCCGCCCGCGTCGAGCGCGCCGGTCACGCCCAGGCGGTTGAGCTCGCGCATGAAGTGGCGCGTGGAATTGAGCTGGTAGTCGAAGGGCAGCTTCGGGCCCTTGGCCAGGGTGGCGTAGAGGATCGCGGCATTGGGCTTGGCCAGCAGCAGGCCGGTCGGGTTGCCGGCGGCATCGCGCACGATCTCGCCGCCGTGCGGCGCCGGCGTGTCCCTGGTGTAGCCCACGGCGCGCAGCGCGGCGCCGTTGAGCAGCGCGCGGTCGTACAGGTGCAGGATGAACACCGGCGTGTCGGGCGCCACCGCGTTGAGTTCGGCGATGGTCGGCAGCCGCTTCTCCACGAACTGGTGCTCGGTGAAGCCGCCCACCACGCGCACCCATTGCGGCGCCGGCGTGATCGCCACCTGGCGCTTGAGCATGTTCATCGCGTCGGCCAGGCTCCTCACGCCGTCCCAGCGCAGCTCCATGTTGTAGTTGAGGCCGCCGCGGATGATGTGCAGGTGGTTGTCGATCAGCCCCGGCAGCACGCGCTGGCCTTGCAGGTCGATCACGCGGGTGCTCGGGCCGGCCAGCGGCAGCACGTCTTCGGCGCGGCCCACGCGGGTGTAGCGGCCGTCCTTGATGGCCACGGCGTCGGCCGTGGGGTTGGCGCGGTCCAGCGTGGTGAAGCGGCCGTTGCGCAGGATGAGGTCGGGGGTCTGGTTGTTGGCCATGGTCGGGGTGGATGCGAGGGAGGTGGCGGCCAAGGCGCCGAGGGCGCCCAGGAGCTGGCGGCGTTGCGGGTCGGGGGTGCTCATGCATCGCTCCTGTCGGAGGGTCGGGTGGCGGCGGTCTTCGCCGCTTCGGGCTGCACGCACTTCGGCAGTTCGCCGAACACATGCGGCTTGACCTGGTGATGCAGCCACGAGGTGGCCGCGGGGCGCTCGAACACCTGCCGCACCAGCGGCGGCAGTTGCTCGCCGAGCAGGATGCCGAGCAGGCCGACCAGCGCGATCACCGGCGGCGCCGGCGAGCGCACCTGGAACAGCGCGTAGATCACGCCGACCAGCAGGCCCAGCGCAAGGGAGACGACATAGGGCTTCATGGCCGGCGCTCTCTGTTCGTTGTTGCGTTCGTTGCCGGGGCTCAGCCTTCGTGGGCGCCGAACATGCTCTTGGCGTAGTTGATGCCGATGCCGTAGGCGCCGCCCACCTTCTTCGCGATGCCGGTCGTGAGCTCGTAGGTGTCGCCGCGCGCCCAGTCGCGCTGCAGCTCGAGCAGGTACTGCAGCGAGGTCATCGGCCGCGCGCCGGCCTGCACCATGCGCTGCATCGCGCGCTCGTGCGCCTCGGTCGACACGTCGCCGCAGGCGTCGGCGATCACGTAGACCTCGAAGCCCTGGTCCAGCGCCGACAGCGCCGGGCCCACGATGCACACGCTGGTCCACAGGCCCGCGAGCACGATGCGCGGCTTGCCGATCTGGTTCACGCGCTCGATCACGGCCGCGTCCTCCCAGGTGTTCATCGAGGTGCGGTCCAGCATCTTCTGGTCTGGGAAGGCGGCCGTGATCTCGTCGAACATCGGGCCCGAGAAGCTCTTCTCGGCCACCGTCGTGAGGATGGTCGACACGCCGAAGCCTGCCGCCGCCTGCGCCACCAGCGCGGCGTTGTTGCGCAGGTTCACCGCGTCGATCGAATGCGTGGCGAAGGCCATCTGCGACTGGAAGTCGATCATCACCAGCGTGTGGTCGGTGGGGGTCAGCAGGGTGGCGCCGGCGGTGGGGGTGGCTTTGATGGACATGGGAAGACTCCTGAAAAACGAGGTTGAAAAAAAGACAGAGGGGGAGAAACGAAATCAGAGCGCCGGCAGCTCGTTCGGCCGCAGGTCGAACACCAGCACCTCGGCGTCGTCGCCGTTGGAAAAATCGAGCTGCTGCGCGAGGCGGATGCGGGCGCCGTCGCCCTCGGCCATGCGCTGGCCGTTGACTTCCACGCTGCCGCGGGCCACGTGCACATAGGCATAGCGGTCGGCGGCCAGCTGCAGCGAGGCGCTCTCGGCGCCGTCGAACAGGCCGGCGTAGACGCGGGCGTCCTGGTGCACCGCGAGCGAGCCCTGGTCGCCGTCGGGCGAAATGATCAGCCGCAGCCGGCCGCGCTTTTGCTCGGCGTCGAAGTGCACCTGCTGGTAGCGCGGCGCCACGCCGCGCGCACCGGGCACGATCCAGATCTGCAGGAAATGCACCGGGTCCACGGCCGAGGCGTTGAACTCGCTGTGCCGCACGCCCGTGCCCGCGCTCATCATCTGCACGTCGCCCGGATGGATCACCGAGCCCGTGCCCATCGAGTCCTTGTGTTCGAGCGCGCCTTCGAGCACGTACGAAAAGATCTCCATGTCGCGGTGCGGATGGGTGCCGAAGCCGCGGCCCGGCGTCACGCGGTCGTCGTTGATCACCAGCAGGTCGGAGAAGCCCTGCTGCCGTGCGTCGTGGTAGTGGCCGAAGGAGAAGGTGTGGCGCGACTGGAGCCAGCCGAAATTGGCGGTTCCACGGTCGGTGGCGGCGCGAAGTTCCAACATGGTTGATGACCTTTCGATGACGTTTTTGATCGATGTGATTCACAATCGCCTTCGGGGCTCATCCCCTAGGCATGGATCAATCATCGCGGGCCGAAACTCGGTCATCGGCGAAACTTTTCAGCCTCTATGATCGAAGTTTTCGATCATCTATTTCGATCGTTCAACCTTCGTACTCATCCACAGGAACACGCCCGTGCTCAAGCTCAGCCTGGAAGCCATCGAGGTCGTCGACGCCATTGCGCGCCACGGCTCCTTCGCGGCCGCCGCCACGCGCCTGAACAAGGTGCCCTCGACCATCTCGTACGCCGTGGGCAAGCTCGAGGAGCAGCTCGGCATGCTGCTGTTCGAGCGCAACGGTCCGCGCGTCACCCTCACCGCCGCGGGCGAGGAAATGCTCAAGGAAGGCCGCTGGCTGCTGAGCGCCGCGAGCGACCTCGAATCGCGCATGCGCCAGATCGCCACCGGCTTCGAGTCCGAGCTGCGGCTGGTGCACGACTCGCTGATTCCCACCCAGGCGCTGATCGGCGACGTGCGCGCCTTCGAGGACCTGCGCTGCGGCACCCGGCTGCGCATCGGCTGCGAGGCCCTCACCGGCACCTGGGAGGCGCTGCGCGAGGGCCGCGCCGACATCGTCATCGCCGCGGGCGAGGGCCCGGCCGGCGGCGGCTACCAGGCCACGCAGGTCGGCAGCCTCGAGTTCGCCTTCTGCGTCGCGCCCACCCATCCGCTCACGCGCATCGACCGCCCGCTGCAGCGCGGCGACCTGCTCGAGCACAACGCCATCGTGGTGGGCGACAGCGCGCGCACCCTGTCGGACCGCACCGTCGGCCTGCTGGCCGGGCAGCCGCGCATCACCGTGCCCTCGATGGTCGCCAAGATCGCCTGCCAGCTCGAGGGCCTGGGCCACGGCTACCTGCCGCGCGCCTGCATCGCGCTCGAGCTCGCGCGCGGCACCCTGGTCGAGCTGCCCACCGAGGAGCCGCGCCCGCCCGAGGCCTTCTGGCTCGCGTGGAAGACCGGTGCGAAGGGCCAGGCGCTGCGCTGGTGGCGCGAGCGGCTCAACCGGGCGCTGGTGCCGGCGCTGCTGCCGCGCTCGATGTGGGTGCAGTGAGGGGCGTTGAGATCGGGCAGGGCTTCGACAAGCTCAGCCTGAACGGGTGGGGGGTGTTCGAACGAAAACCGCTTGGATTGAGAAAGCCGTTCGGGCTGAGAAAAACCGTTCAGGCTGAGCCTGTCGAAGCCCCGCCCAACAACCTCAACCGTTCAGGCTGAGCTTGTCGAAGCCCCGCCTCACGGCTCCATCACCCCGCCGCGCGCAGCTTGTCGAGCGCCCGGTCCAGAAAGCCCAGCCGGTCCTGCCCCCAGAAGCGCTCGTCGCCGAGGATGAAGGTCGGCGCCCCGAACACGCCGAGCTCCACCGCCTCCGCGCTGTTGGCGCGGTACACGGCCAGCACCTCGGCCGACTGCTCCATCGCCTGCAGGGTCGCGCCGTCGTAGCCGTTCTCGTCGGCCACCGCGATGCGCACCGCCGCCTCGGCCGTGTTGCGCTCCTCGGCCCACAGCGCGCGCAGCAACGCATGCGAGAGCGGCAGCGCATCGAGCCCCTGCAGCTGCGCCGCGATCACCATCCAGCCCGCGTACTTGTTCCAGTTCGGGTCGCTGGGCGCGCCCTTCGGGTAGTGCGCCGGCTCCAGGTTCAGCGGCATGCCGAGGTAGTCGCGCCAACGCGCCAGCTCGAGCGCGTGGTACGTGCGGCGTGGCTCGGGCCGCGTCTTCAGCGGAATGCCGCCGGTCTGCGGCACCACCGCCTGGAAGTCGTAGGGCTTGAGCGCCAGCCGCACATGGTGGCGGCGCACGATGTCCTGCAACTGCGGGCCACCGACGTAGGCCCAGGGCGAGGAAAGGCTGTAGAAGCAGTCGAGGGCAAGGGTCGTCATGGGGCCGGATTATCTGCAGCGCCTTGGCGCGCGGCGTCAGCGCAAGCCGACAAAAACCGGTGTCGCGCGGCGCCGCGTTCCCTATCCCGCAGCCAACCTCGCCGTACATCGGCGAACACCGTCATACACCGCGCTACGCGCTGTCTTCCCAACGCGGCGAAACTATCGCCTTCCAGCCCGCATCACACATGCCGGCCTTTTTCTCGGGAGCCCCTTTGCCCTCATACAACACCAACGCAAGAATCGCCCGCTTCGCCCTGTCGACCTCGGCCGCCGTCATCGGCAGCCTCGCTGCCTACTGGACCCTGCTGGCCACGCGCCAGGGCCACATCCTCTTCAATGCCCGCAAGCGGCCCGTGGTGCATCTGTCGGAAGACTTCTCCACCTACTCGCACCCCGTGCCCGGCGGCATGGTGCGCGGCTACGTCTACCACCCGCAGGGCGAGGCGGCCGTGCAGGACCTCATCCTCTACCTGGCCGGCCGCGGCGAGGACGTGCGCGTGACCGCCCAGGCCCTGCATTGGCTGCCCGAGGGTTTCGGCATGGCCGCCATCAACTACCGCGGCGTGGCCGATTCGCAGGGCAGCCCGTCGGAGGTCGCCTCCGTGGCCGACGCCGAGCAGTTCGCGCGGCATCTGCGCCGCGCCTTCCCGCAGGCGCGCCTGCACGTCGTCGGTCGCAGCCTCGGCACCGGCGTCGCCATCCAGCTGTCGGCGCGCCAGCCCTTCGAGAGCCTGCAGCTCGTGACGCCCTACGACTCCATGCTCGAAGTCGCGAAGAAGCGCTTTCCGCTCGTGCCGCTGTCGCTGCTGCTGCGCCATCGCTTCAATTCGATCGAGCACAGCAAGGAGGTCGCCGCCAAGACCCAGGTGCTGCTGGCCGAGCGCGACGACGTGGTGCTGCACGAGCGCTCGCAGAAGCTCATCGACGCCTGGCCCACGCCCGTAAGCGTGAAGACCGTGGCGAACTCCGACCACCACAACATCATGGGGCTGGAGGAAACCTGGCTGCGGCTGATCGACTTCGCGTTGACGTCGGTGTTGCCGGAGCCGATGGCGGCTTGAGTTGGCGCCTGGCGACTGCTTGATGCGTGAAAGCCGCCGGTTTTGCCGGCGGCTTTTTTCATTTCATGGCGCGGCGATGGCCTGGGTCGGGGGCTGGCTCGCGTCTTCGATCGCCTCGCGCAGCGTGAGGGCCGCGGCGTGGATCGTGTCGATGCGGGACATCAGGGCCTGGTTGAGCAGGCGCAGCAAGGCGCTGAGCTCGGTGCGGCTGGGGGCGAGGGTTTCGCAGTCCTGGAGGCCGGCGGGTGCTACCAGCTTTTCCAGCGCGGTGTAGGCGCGGAGGACTTCGTTGAGGTGGTCGGCGTCGTCGCAGGTTTGGAGTGCGAGATCGCTCAGGTGCGGTACGGGGAAACGGGCGCGAGACGGCGCCGACTCGGATGCGGTTTCAGCCATGTGTGGCCTCCCAGATCAGAACTTCGATTTGCAACAACCGACGCACCCGCTTCCAAACGAGGGCGGCAGCTCGAACGGGTTGGAAGACCGGGAAGCTCTGACGAGAACCGGCAGGGCTCGCGCCCTCCCGTTCGAGCCGCCTAAAAACGGACGAACGAAAAAGCCGCAGACCCTGTGCGGTGGCTGCGGCTTTCGTCGCAGAACTTCAGCGGGCTTCCAAACCCGGTCGCACTTTCATGCAACTAGCGCAGTTTATATCCCGCCGAGATCCGGTGACTCTGGTCATCCGGGCGATCAACGCCGACGCATTTCCGCCGCAACCCTCATGGGCGAAGTTCGCTCAACAGGCGCAAAGGGGTAAGAATCCAGTTGACGATCGGCAAAAGTTGCACGAAGATCGGTTGACAAAACTACGGAATCGCACAAATGCAACTTCCCCTGCCTTCAACCTTCAACGCTGCTCTTTCGAACGACCGATTAGCGGAGGTTGCCCGTTGGCTTCTTGAAGAGTTAGATGCAACCGAGGAGGATCTAGTACGCTCAACAGACAGTGGTTACGGACGGGGATGCACCACCTTTGATCGCCAAAAGAACAGAATAATTTCCGAATGGAAATCCGGCAAACACTCTTGGCTGGAAATTAAAAGCGGCGCGAGCTTTGCGGTTGTTATGGCAATTGGCGGCGTACCTTGCCGATTTAGCAATGATGATCCCTCCAGCCCTAAGAAGGATGCAGTTTTATTTGCAAACAGATATCAGCAAGAGTTTCTAGAGTTTGCCGAGGATCATGAGCCAGGACAATTTTGCTTTATTGTTGATCGTAGCCATTTGATGCAAGGTGAAGCACGTGTAGAGTTTCACGGCTTTACCCCTACAGGCTCAATGGCATGTCGTTGGGTTTCCGATGACTCCATTCGAGTGCTTCGCGTCGTCGACCCCGTGTCGCTGCCGCAACGCATAGAAATTGAAAAACCGATTGTCGAACTCATGCCACTGCCAGAGGAAAAATCCGATTTTAATGCCGTCAACCCTGCAACCCCTAGTTCATGAGTGAATTTATCGGCTCTAATCTGAGGTTACTTCGCCTCTTCAATAATTTATCCCTGACAGAATTAGGCGAACAGGTGAACGTATCCAAGCAGTTTTTAAGTCGAATTGAAAGTGGAGCACAGGCCGTATCGACATCACTTGAAAATGCGCTAGCTGAAACACTAAACGCATTACCAGATTTCTTTTATCAAATTGACTCAACGCCGATCGCCGAGGATCAATGTCATTTTCGAAGCCAGCTCACAACAAAAATAGCCCTTCGCCAAGTTGCCAAAGCACGAGGAGAGATGCTGAAGCGATTTGTCGCGTACCTAGACAGCCACATCAAAATGCCGGCCTACAAGATTAATGAGGCCAACCCCAGCTCAGCAGAAGAGATAGAAAGAGCAAGTGAGAAATTTCGGGCAGATTTTGCTTTGGGAAATGGCCCCCTGAGTAATGTCACGCGCATCGCCGAAAATGCCGGAGCCATCGTAATGAAAATTCCCGGCCTTGCCCCCGAAATTGATGCAATTTCATTTGCTACTAAGCGACCGGTGATTGCATTAAATACGACAGGCCGATCTGCTTGTCGAGAGCGATTTGGAATAGCCCACGAGATTGGTCATCTTTCACTTCATATTGGCGTGATCACGGGAGATCGCTCAACAGAAAGTCAAGCAAACCGCTTTGCTAGCGCTTTACTCCTTCCACGCAATTCATTTGCAGCAGAGTGTGGATTGGCGATTCGTGGCAGTCGATTAAATTGGCCTGGCCTTGCACAATTGAAATTGCGCTGGGGGACGTCAAAGGCCGCCATATTATTTCGAGGAAGGCAACTAGGAATTTTTACCGACGCGCAAGCTCGAGCTGGCTATATTGGTCTTACGCGACACGGTGAGGCCTTGCAGGAAAATGAAGATGCGTTAATTTCCCACGAAGAGCCAGAAATAGTTACTGAAAGTTTAACCCTGATGAGAGAAAAGCTAGGGATTCCTGAAATCGCTCTAGCTAGAGCCCTCCTCGTCCAGCCTAAGCTACTGAGAGACTTGTTAGGGACATCTTCAGCTTGGGAGTTTGAATTAGATAAGTCACGCCTACGCGCCGTATAGGAGGCAACGACAAAATTTTATCAAAAACAAAAGCGCAATTAAGAATTTTCGTTTTTTAGTAGCAAAGAAGGAGGAGACTATGACCGCAGTATCTGTTAGTTTGATAAATATGAAAGGAGGCGTTGGAAAAACAACCTTGGCAGCACAGCTCGCTCACGCCGCCGACCGCCGAGATCTTCGAGTTTTGGCAGTAGACCTTGATCCTCAGGCCAATTTGAGTCAGGCATTGATGGGAGCGAAGGCCTACGTAAAGCACCTTAATGACAAGAAGCCAACAATAGTTAATCTTTTTGAGCAATACCTTCCGCCGACTATTAGCGCCCCAAGCCCTCAAAAGGTTGACATCACTCAAATAATAATCAAAAAAGCAGGGTATTGGACTGACACCACATTGGATCTAATCCCCAGCAGATTAGAGCTATCCAATACATTGAAAAATCCTACCGGCAAAGAACGAAAGCTCGCAAAGGCGTTGGCAAAGGTCAGTTCTGAATACGATCTTATCCTTATTGATTGCGCTCCCACAGATTCAATTTTAACTGATGCCGCATATCATGCCAGTCGCTATGCATTGGTACCTGTAAAGCCCGAGTTTTTAGCCACGATTGGTTTGCCCTTACTAGCAAATTCGATTAAAGAATTTAAAGCAGAAAATACCGATCACGCATTAGACATATGCGGCATCGCATTCAATCATTCCTCTTCTTACTCTGATGGACCAGAAACTGCCACCTCTGTTAAAGAAGTGCAGGCCGAAGCCGCAAAAAATGGTTGGCATGTTTACGACACCAGAGTTCGCTATTCCAGGTCCTATGCGAAAGCAGCTCGTGAAGGAACACCCATAGGATCTACAAGTTATGTTCGTGGAAATGTACAGGCACAATTCGGCATGTTTGTCGCAGAGTTTTTCACATCGATCGGCATTTAAATGAGCCCGCAAGAGTTATTAGAAGCGGAAGTTTCAATATTATTATTGCGGCACGGAAAGAAGAAACTCCTTCAAGCGATCGCACATCGAATGCAACTACCGGAAGAAGTTTTAATTTCTGAAATCTCAAGATTATTGAGAGCAGATTTTGCTTCGGCCGTCAAAAAAAAGGCGCAGCCAGCCGAATTCGACATTGACGGATTTCTTTCGAAAAAATCTGAAAACTCAGAAATCCTTCGCAAACTTTTTCTGCAATACGAAAATCGCACTTTTTTGCCAGAGCTTAGAGATGTCAAGCGTTTCTTTGACAGGCATGGCATGAGAAAATCACTATTAAAATCCCGTGCAGCCGCTCGCAGCGATTTATTGGAAGTTCTTTCAAAACTCAACTCTAGTGAGCTGAGGGCAATGGCAGAAAATCCATCTTCTGAAATTACCTCATCCTCATCCCTAGGATTAATTTCCGATGAAATATTGGGGCGCAACCGGAGTGAAAATAATTTAAAGAATAATCGCTGAGACACTTTTCAGCATTGAGGCCGAATTATTGCGGCCAAAGCAACTATCTTCTGCCTGAACTCCTATTTATCTGCAAAGATGGTCGCGAGACACTCCTTCACACACAAGAAGGAGTGTCTTCATGCCCATCGCCCTACTAGCGCTAACCCTCAGCGCCTTCGCCATCGGAACCACAGAGTTCGTCATCGTTGGCCTCATCCCCACCGTCGCCGCCGATCTAGGCATCGGCCTTCCCTCCGCCGGCCTGCTGGTCAGCCTCTATGCACTGGGCGTGGCCATCGGCGCGCCGGTGCTCACCGCGCTCACGGGCAAGCTGCCGCGCAAGGCGCTGCTGCTGGGCCTGATGGCGCTGTTCACGGTAGGCAACCTGCTGGCCTGGATGGCGCCCAGCTACGAAACGCTGGTGGCCGCGCGCATCCTCACGGGGCTGGCGCACGGGGTGTTCTTCTCGATCGGCTCGACCATCGCCACCGGCCTGGTGCCCAAGGAAAAGGCGGCCAGCGCGATCGCGATCATGTTCACGGGCCTCACGGTGGCGCTGGTCACGGGCGTGCCGCTGGGCACCTTCATCGGGCAGCACTTCGGCTGGCGTGAAACCTTCCTCGCGGTGTCGGCGCTGGGCGTGATCGCCTTCGTGGGCAGCTGGATCTTCGTGCCCAGCGACATCCGCCACACGGCGCCGGCCTCGCTGGCGCAGCAGGCCAAGGTGCTGGCCGAGCCGCGCCTGTTGCTCGTGTATGCCAAGACGGCCATCGGCTACGGCGGCTCGTTCATTCCCTTCACCTTTCTCGCGCCGATCCTCACCGACGTGGCCGGCTTCAGCGCAGGCGCGGTGGGCTGGGTGATGCTGGTCTACGGCGTGTCGGTGGCGGTAGGCAACATCTGGGGCGGCAAGCTGGCCGACCGGCTGGGCCCGATCCCGGCGCTGAAGATCATCTTCGCGCTGCTGGCCGCGGTGCTGCTGCTGTTCAACTTCGCGGCGCCGCACAAGTGGTTTGCCGTGGTGGCGGTGCTGCTGTGGGGCGCGGTGGCCTTCGGCAACGTGCCAGGCCTGCAGGTCTACGTGGTGAAGCAGGCCGAACGCTTCACGCCGCAGGCGGTCGACGTGGCCTCGGGCCTGAACATCGCGGCCTTCAACCTCGGCATTGCCGGCGCGGCCTGGGCCGGCGGCCTGATCGTCACGCACCTCGGCCTGATGCACACGCCCTGGATCGGCGCGCTGGTGGTGCTGGTGTCGCTGGCGCTCACGCAGTGGAGCGGCGTGCTCGACCGCCGCAGCGGCATCCCGGTGCGCGCCTCGGGGCCGGTGCCGGTCGGACACTGAGGCGCGGTGCGCGCCTGCGCCGCGCGACGAGGGCGCGGCGTGTTCTCCCTTCTTTCGCCTTCATCCATCCATTCATTCCTCGGTCGATCGATTCGACCCCCGTACTTCTCAACCAAGGACCCCACCATGAGCAACGACAACACCCCCTCCCCCATCCCCGCCTTCGGCCTCGGCACCTTCCGCCTCAAGGGCCAGGTGGTCATCGACTCGGTGAAGACCGGCCTCGAGCTCGGCTACCGCACCATCGACACGGCCCAGATCTACGGCAACGAAGCCGAGGTGGGCCAGGCCATCGCCGAAAGCGGCGTGGCGCGCGGCGAGCTGTTCGTCACCACCAAGATCTGGACCGACAACTACGCCAAGGACAAGCTGGTGCCCAGCCTGAAGGACAGCCTCGCGAAGCTGCGCACCGATCACGTCGACCTGACGCTGATCCACTGGCCCTCGCCCGGCAACGCGGTGCCGGTGGCGGAGTTCATGGGCGCACTGGCCGAGGCCAAGGCGCAGGCGCTCACCCAACGCATCGGCGTGTCGAACTTCAACATCGCGCTGATGAAGGAAGCGATCGCGGCCGTGGGCGCGGCGCAGATCGCCACCAACCAGATCGAGCTGCACCCCTACCTGCAGAACCGCAAGGTGGCGGAGTTCGCGCAGAGCCAGGGCATCCACATCACCTCGTACATGACGCTGGCCTACGGCAAGGTCATCAACGACCCCGCGATCGAGGCGATTGCCAAGGCGCACGGCGCGACCACGGCGCAGGTGGTGCTGGCCTGGGCGATGCAGCTGGGCTATGCGGTGATTCCGTCGTCGACGAAGCGCGCGAACCTCGAGGGCAATCTGAAGGCGCGGCAGCTTCGGCTCAGCGACGCGGAGATGGCGCAGATCGCGGCGCTCGACCGTGGCGAGCGGCTGACGGATCCGGCCGGGCTGTCGCCGGCGTGGGATTGAGGGACAAGAAAGAGAAAGCGCGGCGGGCCGCACCCTGAAGGCCGGCCCGCACGCTGGAGCTGCTGCGCCCGAAGCGCGGCATGCTGCCCGCATCAAGAACCTTCGCTGACGCCACGCGCCGCCGTGGCGCGCGCCTCGGCGCGCACGGCCTGGCGGTCGACGTTGCCGGCCACGACGCGGGCCACGCCGTCGCCGCTCACGTCGCCATAGAGGTTGCCGGCACGCGCAGCGGCCACGGCCTGCGAGCGGGCGTCCGAACGGGCGACCTGGCTCTGGAACACCGGCGGCACGCCGGCCTGGGCGGCTTCGCTGTACGGGTCTTCGCTGTGGGCGGCGACCACGGCCTGGGCACGCACATCGGCGCGGCTCGCGGTCGACTGGAACTGCAGCACGCCCTGGTATTGCTCGGCGCTGGCGCCGAGCGAGAACACGGAAGCGAGGACGGCGACGGAGAGGAGGACGGAAGACTTCATGATGGACTTTCTGGAAGGTTGAAGAAGAAGGAGACGGACAGTCGTCAGTGGCTGAAGGAGAGGGTTGTTGCTGCTGACGGAAGTGATTGTTTTCGGGGCATGGCCCTCGCGAACGCGGTTGCGTATGCCTGTGTATCCGTGGGGGCGAACGCTCACAGTAAATTGCATCGCCGGGCCGAGGCGCCGCGCGCCCTGCCACCTGGCTTGGGCAGAATGCGGCACGCGCCGGCGCCCCATGCGCCCCGGGCCAGAACCACTACAACACCATGCACCCTGAGGGAGTCTCCAGCCGCCAGCGCGGCGCGATGGCATCGGCCCTGCTGTTGGCCGTCGGCCTGCTCGCCGGTTGCGCGGCGCCTCCAGGGCCCCACGTTGGCACGCCGACACCCGCCCCGTGCCCACCCATGCCGGCGGCCGCGCCATGGGGCACGCAGACAGCCGCCATGCTGTGTCCCCTGATCCAGTTTTCGCCGGGGAGCACGATGCCCACCCGCTCGGCCGACTTCACCGTCACGCTCTCCCCGCAGGGCACCGCGCTCGATGTGTCCATGTTCGCTTCCAGCGGCAGCCAGGACTGGGATCGCGCGGCCGCGGTGGCGCTGCGATTGCTGCAGCCCTACCCCGAGCTCGACGGCCGGGTTCCTGCCCAGGCGCTGGTGTTCGTGTCGCCGTGGCGGATCAACGCGATAGCAACGCCCAGGAACTCGCACGGCGAGCGGCAGCGCGACCGGCAAGACTTCGCCAGCCGGCTGCGCGCAACCATCGCGGCCCGGCTGGCCGATGTGGACGTGCGCGCCATTCCTGGCAACCCCGCGGCCGAGTTCGAACTGACCCTTGCCGCCGACGGCTCCGTCACCGCGGTGCAGTTGGCCAGGAGCAGCGGCATCCGCGCCTGGGACGACATCGCCCTGGGCGCGCTTCAGCGCATCGACAAGCTGCCGCTGGACGGCAACGAGAAGGCATTGCCGAAATTGACGGTCACGCTGCGGCCCAGATAGAGACAGCGACGAGAGCCCGGCCCACGGCTCCCTTGCCGCTTCGACCCTTTCCTCCACGCCTCCCCATGACGGAACGACAACTCATCATCCCCGCCTCGATGCAACGCCTGGCCGAACGCGCGGGCTACGCGCCCGCCGTCAAGGTCGGTGCCACGGTCTACTGCGCGGGCCAGGTCGGCCGCACGCCCGAGCTCGAGGTCATCGCCGATCCCGAGGCACAGTTCGTCGCGGCCTGGGACAACCTGCGCACGGTGCTGGCCGAAGCCGGCTGCGGCTTCGAGGACGTGGTCGAGATGACCACCTACCACGTCGACATGGCCAGGCACATGCCGGTGTTCCGCGCGGTGAAGGACCGCACCTTTCCGCGCGGCCAGTGCGCCTGGACCTGCATCGGCGTGCACTCGCTCGCGCACGCGGGGCTGCTGGTGGAGATCAAGTGCATCGCGGTGGCGCGCGACGCGGCAGCCGGCTGAATTCGCGCACCGGCGGTGCCGCGTCCTCAGTCCTTCGAGGCGGCATCGCCCACGGGCTTCACCGCCGCATCGGCCTCGAGGCAAGCCGCCTTCAACGCCTCGGCCACCGCATCGGGCGCATCGCGCAGCTCGACGATGTCGCGCTCGCCCACGCAATGCCCTTCGAGCCGGATGTAGATGCGCTTGAAGTCGCCACCCAGTGCCTTGGCCACGTCGCGCAGGCAGTCGGGCAGCGTGGCGAAACCGCTGTCGCGGTAGGAGCTCGGCGGGATCACGCCCTTGGAGCGCGGCGCGCGCACCGAGTAGCCGTAGGCGGCGCCCTGCTCCTTCAGCTCGACCACGGGCTGAAGGGTGCGCTCGACTTCCAGGGCTCGCTTCATCGCCCCAGTGTAAGAGCGATGCGCCGCGGGAAACCAGCTCAGGCGGCGGGGTGCAGCCTCCGCGCGACGATGTCGGTGACGAGCGCCAGCACGATCGCCACGCCACCCACGGCAAACAGCAGCGCGTAGCCGCCGCCCGCGTGCGCGAGCAGCCACGACATTCCGTAGGCGCCACTGGCCTGCAGTACCGCGAAGCCGGTGGTGGCGCGGCTCCATGCGGGCTTCTGCATCGCGGGGTGATGCGCGAGCAGCTCCTGCACCCGGCCCAGCACCAGCGGCACGATGCCCGGCGTGAAGGCGCCGACCACGGCGCTCGAGACGATCAACCCCCCATGGCCGATGAGGCCCAACGCAGGCAAGGCGAGCGCCGCGGCCTGCAGCACGAAGGCGATGCGCAACGCGGTGGCGAAACCGACGCGGTCGGCGAGCCAGCCGCCGAGCACCGGCCCGACGAGCGCGCCGAGGCCGAACACCACCCAGTACTGCGCGCCGACCGCGAGGCCTTGCCCGAGGCCGCGCGCGACGAAGTCGACGAGAAAGATCATGTGCGGCACGAGGCCCACGGCATTGAGCGAATAGGAGACGGTGAGCGCGCGCAGCGCGCCGGTGGCCGGCTTGCGCGCGACAGCGGCATGCGCGGTGGCCTCGGGTGCCGGCGCCGCGGCGGGCCAGCCGTTCCATGCGAGCGCGGTGAGCAGCAGGGCCAGCAGCGCGAGGCCGAGCCAGGTCGCGCCCAGCCCCTGGCGCAGCAGCAGCGGCACCAGCGTGCCCGAGGCCGCGATGCCCAGGCCGATGCCGGCGAACACCAGGCCGCTCGCGAGGCCACGCTGGCGCGGCGGAATGTGCGCGAGCACGGTGGGCGCGGCCAGCACCATGAGCGCGCCGCCCGAGATGCCCGAGACGATGCGCCAGCCGAAGAACCATGCGAAGTCGAGCGGCCAGGCGCAGGCCGCGAGCGAGGCGACGGTGGCCAGCATCATCGCACGCAGCACGCCGCGCACCGGCCAGCGCGCCGACATCGGGCCGCCGAGCAGCGCGCCCGCGAGGTAGCCCACGAGGTTGGCGGCACCTAGGTAGGTGGCGGCCGAGGCGTCGAACAGTGGGCGTCGATGATGGCCGGCAGCAGCGGCGTGTAGGCGAAGCGCGCGAGGCCCAGGCCCACGAGCGTGGCGCAGAAGCCCGCGAGGATGGCGGGCCAGTTGGAGGCGGTGCGCGGTTGCGATGCGGTGGCAGTGCGCGCGTCTGCACTGCGGGGGGTGGCCATGATGTGCTCCGGCGAATCGATGGATTCGATGCTACGGATTGCCGGTGCGCGAATGAATCCCTATCCTCGGGCATTCAGTATTTCGCGAAGAGGAAGAATCATGGACCGCATCGACGCCATGAAGGTGTTCGTGGCGGCGCTGGCCGAAGGCAGCCTCGCCGGTGCCGGCCGCAAGCTCGGCAAGTCGCCCGCCGCCGTGAGCCGCGCGATCGCCTTCCTCGAGGCTCACGTGGGCGCCGAGCTGTTGCACCGCACGACGCGCTCGATCCGGCTCAGCGATGCGGGCGAGCGCTATGCGGTGGCCTGCCGGCGCATCCTCACCGACCTCGAGGAAGCGGACATCGCGGCGGCCGGCGAACGCTCGGCGCCGCGCGGCCGGCTCACGGTGACGGCCGCGGTCGCGGTGGGCGAGGCGCTGCTGCGGCCGATCCTCGATGCCTTCATGAACGCGCACCCCACGGTGTCGGTGCGGCTGCACCTGCTGGACCGCCCGGCCAACCTGATCGACGAGGGCATCGACGTGGCGCTGCGCATCGCGCACCTGGCCGACTCGACGCTGGTGGCGCTGCCGGTGGGCGAGGTGCGCCGCGTCACGACGGCCTCGCCGCGCTATCTCGCGAAGCATCCGCGCATCGCGGTGCCGGCCGACCTCGCCGAGCACCAGGTGGTGGCGATGACGCACTTCGGCATCGACTCGTGGAGCTTCCCGCCCGCGGATGGCGCCAGCGGTCCCGGCACCCTGCCGCGCACGGTGCAGTTCGCGCCGCGCTTCGTGGTCAACAGCCTGCGCGCGGCGGTGGCCTCGGCGGCCGAAGGGCGCGGCGTGCTGCGCTCCTTCTCGTACCACGTGGCCGACGAGGTGGCCGATGGCCGGCTGCGCATCATCCTCGCGCAGGACGAGCCGCCGCCGCTGCCGGTGCACCTGGTGGTGCCGCACGGCCGGCTGGCGGTGCCGAAGGTGCGGGCCTTCGTCGACTTCGCGCTGCCCAAGCTGCGCGCGGGTTTCGCGGACTGGTGCAAGGCCTGCGAGCCCAAGGCCGAGACCCCGCGCACGAAGCGCCGCAGCGGTTGATTCGCTCGAGCGGCGGAAGAGTGATTGCCGAATCGCGGCCATTCTCTCTTCGATCGAGCGACTCCACACTTCCTTCCACGACGCCACCGCATCTCGCACGGCGCAAACACCGGAAGGACATTCACCATGAGCACCCCTGATTCCCAAGGCGGCAAGGCCCGCACCGCCGTCGTCACCGGCGCCAGCAGCGGCATCGGCTTCGCGATCGCGCGCCGCCTGCTGGCCGAAGGCTGGAACGTGGTCGGCAATGCGCGCAGCGACGCGCGGCTGGTCGAGGCCGCGCGCCAGTTCGGCGCCGGCGACCGCTTCACCGGCGTGGCCGGCGACATCGCCGATCCGCGCATCGCGACCGCGCTGGTCGAGCATGCGGTCACGCGCTTCGGCGGCGTCGACGCGCTGGTCAACAACGCGGGCATCTTCCTGGCCAAGCCCTTCGTGGACTTCACGCCCGAGGAAGTCGAGCAGCAGATCGCCACCAACGTGAAGGGCACGATCTACGCCTCGCAGGCCGCGGCGCGCCACATGATCGGCCGCGGCGCGGGCGCGATCGTCAACATCACGGCCTCGGTGGCGCTGCAGCCGCGCAGCAACGTGCCGGCCTTCATGGCGGTACTGCTCAAGGGTGGATTGAACGCGGCCACGCGCGCGCTGGCGCTCGAGCTCGCGCCGCATGGCGTGCGGGTGAACGCCGTGGCGCCCGGCATCATCGACAGCCCGATGCATGCGCCCGAGACGCACGGCTTCCTCAAGACCCTGCAGCCGACCGGCCGCCTGGGCACGGTCGACGAGATCGCCGACGCGGTGCTCTACCTGGTGAACGCGGGCTTCACGAGCGGCGCGGTGCTGCCGGTGGATGGCGCGGGCAGCGCGGGCAACTACATCGGTTGAAGGAGAACGCCATGCCCTACGTCAACGTACGCATCACGCGCGACGGCGTCACGCGCGCACAGAAGGCCACCGTGATCGCGGAGATCACCGACACGCTGCAGCGCGTGCTCGGCAAGGACCCGCACCTGACCCATATCGTGATCGACGAGATCGACACCGACGACTGGGGCTATGCGGGCGAGACGACGACGGTCGTGCGCGCGCGGGAGGCGGCGGAAGCGAAGGAAGCGGCGGGACAAACCCGTCAGGCCTGAGCCGGGCGCGCTTGAAAAACAACCGTTCACGCTGAGCTTGTCGAAGCGCCGCGCGAGGCCTCGACAGGCTCAGCCCGAACGGTCGTGTTCCGGCTGACCTGTCCGGCGATCAACCCGCGTTCTTCAGCGACTGCTTGGCCTTGTCGGCCGAAGCCTTCGAGCGGTTCTTGTGATAGCCCGACTTCACGTTGTTCACGGCCTTGCCGACCGGGCCGCTCTTCTTGGCCTTGCTGTCGGCCTGCTTCTCGTCGATCTTGTGCTGGGCCGCATCGGTCGCCTCGGAGGCGGCCTTGCCGATCTGCGCGTTGGCGGTGCCGGCGGCCAGCAGGGTCAGCGAGGTGGCGAGCGCGAGCAGGGTCTTGTTGATCATGGGAAGGGTCCTCCAAAGGTTGTCGATAAGCCGATGGTGATGCTTTCGGCATGCGCGGCCTGTCGGCGGCGACCGCGCATCGCTGGGCGGGCTGCCCTACAGCCTCGCCGCCCATCCCGGACCGAGCGCGCGCACGACGGCGGCATGGATGGCGTGTTGCCTGGAACGGCGCGCGAAGCCCACCGGCTCGATCCACGCCTGTGCAATGCATCCCTCGCGAACTGATACTCGTCGAGGAATCAATCGCCACCTTGTTGCGTTGGAGCTTCGCACTTCGGGTCCGAGCGCATCGGCCGGAAAGCACCGCCTGGCTTGAATTCCCATGCGAATGCGGCGCGATGGTGCGTCGTTCGCGGGCACGGATTTTGCGCAACCTGATTGCAGTTTCTGCACACATCAACATCAGGGAGCTTTTTCACATGACCCACGAAAGCGAAGCCGATCCGGATCAAACGCATGCACGGGGAACGCGCCGCCGTTCCCTCCTGAAGGCCGGCCTGGCCCTTCCCCTCGGCACCAGCGCGCTGCTGGCCGCATGCGGCGGCGGAGGCAGCAGCAGCGGCGGCTTTTCGCCGACGCCGGCGCCGGTGGCCGTGGCACCACCACCCTCGCCCGCGGTGGTGCCGACGCCGCCCGTCGATCCGCCAGCGCCGAGGCCGGTCGAAAAGGCGGTGAAGAACGTGCGCGTTCTCAACCTGCAGACGCCCTCCACATCGCCACTCTCCGACCAGCGACTGAAGGACGAAGCCATCGAGACCTACACGCGGCGCGCGCTGCAGGCCAAGTTCGACCTGCTGCGCGATGCGCTGGCACAGGGCCTCCCAAAGAAGAGCGCGCCCACCGACCTCTGCTTCTTTGTGGTGCCCGAGTTTTTCTGGAATGTGAACTGGGATGCGGTGAGGAACGAGGAGGAGATCAAGGCGTTCTCTGCCACCTGCGTGATCGAGGTTCAGAAACACGTGCGCGCGCTGATCGCCTTGTTCCCGCAGGACCAGTACGGCAAGCTGGCGCTGCTGCCCGGCACTTCGCAGGTTCTGATGAAGCAACTGGTCGAGCCTCCCGCGGCGCCGGCCCCGCAAGGCGGTCCGGTGAAAGACGAGGACCTTCCGCCCTACGAAGCGCTCAACTACGTGCTGGTGATCGACAACTTCAGCAAGGCCAACCCCGACGGCAGCCGGCCGATCGCGATGTGGCCCAAGCGCAATGTGTCATGGATCGACTTCGACACGGACGGGGGCACGCAACTCCTGAAGGACGGCCGGGCCTACTGGAAGGTGCGGCTGGGCCACCTCGACATCCTGGTGCTGATGGAGTCGACCACCACCGCCGCCTACTACGCGGACGGCAAGCAGTACAAGGGCTTCGACAACGACCCGCTGGGCGGCGTGCCCTTCGGCGTGGACGTGTGCCTCGACTACATGGCGTCGTACACCGAGAAGCAATACCTGCGGATGTCGCAGATCGAGGACACCAACTACATCATCGACTTCCTGCTCGCCGCCGGCATGACAGCCGATCCCGAGAGTCACAAGTACCTGCCTTCGGTGCAGTACATCGTGCGAAACGACGGCTACTACGAAGGTGCCTGCGAGATCTTCCAGCTCTCGGCGCCGACCACCAGCGAAGGCATCGCCAAACGACCCGGCAACGCGCTCGTCGCGCAGACCGCGGTGGCGAATCTGCCGCCGAACACCATCCTCTTCGACGCCTACTTCGATGTCCATCCGCTGGGGCAATATCCCGAGATCCCCGCCGTTCCCGACATCCCGGACCTTCCCACCGAACCGCTGCCCTCGCCGTTCGCGCCGACGGCTTCAGCCTAAGCCGCGCGCCGCGTGGCCGCCCAATCGGCCAGGATCCGCACCGCCTCGCCGTCCATCCTCTGCTCGGCCGGCAGGCTGCGCTGCGCGAGCGTCGCGCCCGATTCGATGCGCAGCGCCTCCACGTCGATCGGATGGCGCGCGGCCACGGTCACGCCGTCGAAGGCCTCGCCCGACTGCGCGAGCGAGGCCGCGTAGTAGAGCTGCGCGATGCCCGCGATGTGCATCGCCGCCACGCACATGGCGCAGGGCTCGCACGAGGTGTAGAGCTCGCAGCCCGAGAGGTCGACGCTGCCGAGCTTGCGGCAGGCGTCGCGGATGGCCTCGACCTCGCCGTGCGAGGTGGGGTCGTGGTGCGCGACCGAGTGGTTGAAGCCTTCGCCGACGATGGCGCCGTCCTTCACGACCACGGCGCCGAAGGGCTCGGTGCCGGGCTCGTGCAGCGCCTGCGCGGACAGCGCGAGCGCGCGTTGCATGAAGCGTTCCTGGTACATGGTGTTCAGACCTTTCGAGTGGCTGCGCCCTCGGGCGCGAGGGAAGAGGATGGCATGGCGCGCGGCGCGAACAACCCCGCGGTGGCGGCGCCGTAGCGGCGCGGATCGAAGCGCAGCAGCAGCGGCAGCAGCACGAGCACCACGGCACCGAGGTAGGCCCAGGCGAGCGCGAAGCCGCCGGTGTGCTCGCGCACCCAGCCGGTGACGAAGGGCGCGAGCGCCGCGATCATGAAGCCCAGGCCCTGCATGAAGCCCGCAAGCGCGCCGGCTTGCGCGGGGTCGGGCAGGTGGTCGAGCGCGAGCACCATGCACAGCGAGAACGCGCCGCCGAGGCCGAAGCCCAGCATGAGCGCGATGGCCGGGGCCGGCACGGGCGCCTGCAGCGCGAGCGCGCAGAAGCCCGCGAGCTGCGCGGCCAGCGTGAGCGCGAGCCAGGGCCGCAGGTCGCGCCCGCGGCTGCGCGCGAGGGCGGGCATGGCGAGCGCGCCCACCACCTGCGCGAGCGTCATCAGCGCGAGCACCGAACCGCCCTGCTGCGCGCTCCAGCCCTGCTGGGCATAGAAGTGCGGCAGCCAGGCCACGAGGCTGGTGTAGCCGCCGTTGACGAGGCCGAAGCAGATCGCCAGCAGCCAGGCGCGCGGGCTCGCGAAGCAGCGCAGCCACGAGAGGCCGCGGCGCGGCGCATCGGCCGTGAATTCCATGCGCCGCATGTTGAGCCAGTACAGCAGCGCGAAGACCGCGGGCAGCGCCCAGATCGCGAGGCCCGCGTGCCAGTCGGGATGCGGGCCGCCGAGCGCCTGCGCGACCCAGGGGCTGGCGATCGCGCCGAAGCCGCCACCGCCCATGATCGCGGCCGAATAGAGCCCGGTCATCACGCCGATGCGCGCCGGATAGGCCTGCTTGACCACCCCCGGCATCAGCGCCTGCACCAGCCCGACACCCGCGCCCGCGAGCGCCGCGCTGGCAAGCAGCGGCGCCGCGCCGTTCGCCCCATAGCGGCTCGCGCAAGCCAGCGCGATGGCCGCGAGGCCCAGCGCGACACCGGCGCGCGCACCGAGCCGCTGCCCCACGGCCGCGCCGCACAGCGAGGTGGCGCCCATCGCGAACATCGGCAGCACCGTGAGCAGCGCCACGGCATGGAAGCCGATGCCGGTGTCGAGGCGGATGGCGCCGAGCAGCGGGCTGCTCGAGGTGAGGAAGGCGCGCAGGTTCAGCGCCACCAGCACGATCACGGCCGCGAAGGCAGTGCCGGCATCGCGGCGGACCTCCGCCTTCACAAGGCGGCCACGTCGTCCTGCAGCACGCCGTCGCGCGCCACGATGCGGCCGCCGGCCACCACGAGCCGACGCACGGGGCGCTCCACCACGGCATGCGCCACTGTCTGCGCATCGACCAGCACCAGGTCGGCACGATCGCCGACGCCCAGGCCGTAAGCCTCGAAGCCGCAGCCGCGCGCGCCCGCGTGCGTCACGGTGTCGAGCGCGACCTCGATCTCGTCGTCGCGGCGCAGGTTGTAGCGCAGGCCGATGATCATCGCGCGCTCGAGCATGTCGGGCCGCCCATAGGGCGACCAGGTGTCGCGGATGCCGTCGTTGCCGCCGAGCACGGTCACGCCGGCCTGGCGGCAGGCCAGCAGCGGCGGCACGTTGCGCGAGGGCGGCGCGCTGGTGATCAGCACCACGCCGAGCTTCGCCATGCGCGCGAGCAGGGCATCGCGCTCGCGCTCGCTCACGTCGCCGAGGCAGAAGCCATGGCTGATCGCCACCTGGCCCCGCATGCCCAGCGCCTCGGTGCGCTGCAGGATCAGGTCGAGCGAGAAGGCGCCCATGGCGCCGGGCTCGTGCAGGTGGATGTCGATAGCGCGCTGGTGCCGGTGGGCGATGTCGAACAGCAGGTCGAGCGACTTCACGGGATCGCCGTCGATGGCGCAGGGGTCGAGCCCGCCGAGCACGTCGGCGCCCGCGGCCAGCGACCGGTCGAGCAGCTCGGCCGTGCCGGGCCGCGCGAGCAGGCCCGATTGCGGGAAGGCGACGACCTGGATCTGCTGCAGATCGCGCAGCGTCTCGCGCGTGCGCAGCGTGCCCTCGAGGTGGCGCAGGCCGGCCTGCGTGTCGACGTCGACGTGCGTGCGCAGCCGCGTGGTGCCGAGCGCGAGGAAGGCCTTGGCCAGCACCAGCGACTGCGCGGCCGCGTCGTGGCCGCTGGCATGGCGGAAGGCGCGCTCGTTCTCGATCTTGTCGATCAGGTTCGTGCCGACCTCGTTGCGATACCAGTCCAGGCCCCACATCGTCTTGTCGAGGTGGGTGTGGCCCTCGACGAGGCCGGGCAGCAGCAGCGCGCCGCGGCCGTCCTCGATGGCGGCACCGGCCGGCGCGGCGAGCGCGGCGCCGAGCTCGGCGATGCGGCCGTCCTGCACCCGCACGTCGACCGGCGCGGCACCCAGCGGGCGAACGTTGCGGATCAGGAGCGATGGCATGGGGATTCCTTTTGTTGTCTGAAGCATCAGGCGGGCTGCGCCGCGGCCGCGCGTGGCGCCGGGCCCGGCGTGACCAGCGCCACGATCACGAACACCAGCGCATTGGTCGCCAGCGCCACCAGCCCGGTGTTGAGCGACTTGAAGGCCAGCGGCGCCGTGGGAAACAGCGTAGCGAGGTTCGCGCCGGTAGTCATCAGGAAGCCGAGCACCGCGCCGCCCGCGACGATGCCCGCGAAGGCCGCGTGCTTGTTGCCGAAGGGCTTCTTCATGAGGCTGAACAGCAGCGAGGGCAGCAGCTGCGTGAGCAGGCTCGAGGCGAAGATCGCCACCGCCACGATGGTGGTGCCGCCGCGCAGCACGAAGTACACCGCCACCAGCGCGAACAGCGGCAGCACGCCGCGCGCCACGCGCGACACTTGGCGGTCGGTGGCATGCGGCGCGAAGCCTTCCTTGTAGACGTTCTTGCCGATCACGGTGGAGGCCGTGAGCAGGATCATCGAGCCCGGCACCAGCGCCGTGAGCACGCCGGTGCCGCCGATCACGCCGACGAACCAGGGGTCGAAGGTGTGCTTGACGAGGCCGAACAGGGCCAGGTCGACGTCGGAGCCCTTGAGCCCCGGCACCTGCAGGATGGCCGCGAAGCCGACCAGGAACAGGAAGGCGATCACCACCTGGTACAGCGGCATCAGGATGGTGTTGCGGCGCACCGCGCTCGCGCTGCGCGCGGCATACACCGAGGTGAGGTTGAACGGGTAGAGGTAGTAGCCCAGCGCTGTCAGCAGGATGGTCGAGTTGTACCAGGTGAGGTTGAGGCCCTCCTTCGGGAATTCGAAGAAGCCCGGGTTGGCCGCGTGGATGGCGGTGAACATCGGCGCCACGCCGCCGTAGTAGTGCCACGGCAGGTAGAGGCCGAGGAACACGGCGAGCGCGAGGATGAGCACGTCCTTCACGATGGCGATGCTGGCCGAGCCGTGAATGCCCGAGAACAGGATGTAGCTGACCATCACCAGCGTGCCGATCCAGATCGCCACCGGCGGCGCGATGGAGCCGTACGAGGCCTCCGAGACGATGATGCCGAGCCCGCGCAGCTGGATGGTCAGCAGCGCGACCATGCCGCCGAGCGCGACCACGGACACCAGCACGCCGAGCGGTCGGCTGTCGTACTTGTGGGCGAAGAAGTCGGAGAACGACACCAGCTTGTGCGCGCTGGCGTAGCGCCACACGGCCGGCAGCATCCAGAAGGCCATGAGGTAGGCCAGCCCGCCATAGGCCAGGATGTAGAAGGCCGGCGAGCCCTTGCTGTACGACCAGCCGCTGGCGCCCAGGAAGGTGAAGGTGGAGAACGATTCGCCCGCCATCAGCAGGAACACCATGATCGCGCCGAGCCCGCGTCCGCCGAGCGCCCATTGCTCCAGGCTCATGGTGCGGCCGCGCCGCGCCAGCACCGCGAGGGCCAGCGCGCCAACCACGAACAGCGCGATCACGCCGAGCGCGGCGTTCATCGCGCGTCTCCCTGCGTTGCCGGCGCGTCGAGGTCGCCCTCGGCGCGGTCGATGACCACCATGATCAGCGAGGTCAGCACCAGCCAGAGCACGTTCCACACCATCAGGAAGGGCATGCCGAGCACGAAGGTGGGCGCGACGGAGGACAGCCAGCCCCCGCTGAAGAAGGCGGCGACCGGCAGCGCGGCCAGCCATTTGGCGGATTTCATGTGTGTCTCCGTTGTCGTGTGTGGTTGTGGATACCTGGAATTTTGGTCAACCATATCATTTTATTTTGGTTAACCAAATTTCCGCGAATGGTACGAATCGGACAGGGCCGCGTCAATCCGGGGGCTTTCCCCGGGGTGGCGCGACGCAGGCAAAATCCGCCTGCCTATGCCCGCCACCCGCAAGCCTTCCGCGCCCGCACCCTCCCCCGAGCCCACCGACGCCGATGGCGCCAACGTGGACGAACGCGTCTATGCCGCCGTCTCCAAGGCGCTGCTCAGCGGCAAGCTGCGGCCCGGCACGCCGCTGCGCGAGCGCGCGCTGGCCGAGGCGCTCGGCTGCACGCGCGGCGCGGTGCGCAAGGTGCTGGCGCGGCTGGGTTCCGAGAAGCGGCTGGTGCTCGAGCACAACCGCGGCGCCTTCGTGCCCAACCCCTCGATCGAGGACATGCGCGGCACCTACCGCGCGCGCCGCATCGTCGAGGCCGGGCTCGTGACCACGCTGTTCGGCCAGCTCTCGCGCGAGCAGGTGGCCACCCTGCGCAAGCACGTGCAGGCCGAGCAGAAGGCGTTCAAGGAAGGCCGGCGCGAGGACGCCGTGCGCCTGGCGGGCGACTTCCACCTGCTGCTGGCGCAGATGGCGGGCAGCGAGGAACTGCTGTCCTACATCGGCCGGCTGATCGCGAACACCGAGCTCTACAAGGCGCTCTACGACTCGGCCGAGGCAGCGAGCTGCGCGCCGCGCGAACACGAGCAGATCATCGATGCGCTGACCGCCGGCAAGTCGCTCGACAAGGCGCTGGCCGTGGCGCTCGAGCACCTCGACGAACTCGAGCGTCGCGTGATCGCGGGCGCGGCGGCCGAGCAGGAGACCGACCTCGCGACGCTGCTCAACGGCGGCGGCGCCGACCCGCACCACGGGCACGGCCACTGAGGCGGGCACGTTTCGGCCGCGGGCGAAGTGTCAGCGCGCGGCCTTCGCGATGATCGGCGCGCCATGCCGACCACCACCACCCTCGCCGCTTCAGCCAACCCGCGGGCCCCCGCCCTCGAATGGGCGCTGCTCGTGCTGCTCGCCACCTGCTGGGGCGCTTCCTACACCTTCATCAAGATCGGCGTCGCGACCCTTCCGCCGGTCACGCTGATCGCCGCACGCACGCTGGTCGCGGGCCTGCTGCTGCTGGCCGCGCTGCGGCTGCGCGGCCTGCGGCTGCCGCGCGACGCGGCCAGCTGGCGCCGCTTCGCGCTGCAGGCCGGCCTCAACAGCGTGCTGCCCTTTACCTTGATCGCCTGGGCCGAGCGCAGCGTCGACGCCGGCCTCGCCACCATCCTCAACTCGACCTCGCCGATCTTCATCTTCCTGCTGAGCCTGGGCCTGGCCGGTGCCGAGCGGCCCACGCTGCGGCGGCTGTTCGGCGTGGCCGCCGGATTGATAGGCATCTGCCTGATCGTCGGCGTGGAAGCGCTCGGCGGCCTCGGCCAGTCGCTGTGGTCCCAGCTCGCGCTGGTCGCGGCCGCGGTCTGCTACGGCTGCGCCGCGATGTTCGGCCGCGTGTTCAAGGGCCTCGACCCCATGCTGCCGGCCGCGGGCTCGCTCGTGAGCGGCGCCGCCATGCTGCTGCCCGCGAGCCTGCTGATCGACCGCCCCTGGACCCTCGCGCCCTCGGCCGCGTCGCTGGCCGCCGTGCTCGCGCTCGCCGTGGTCTCGACCGCGCTGGCCTTCACGATCTACTTCCGGCTGATCCGCACCCTGGGCCCGATGTCGACCGCCGCCCAGGCCTACCTGCGCGTGCCGATCGGCGTCGCCATCGGCGTGCTGTTCCTCGGCGAGCGGCTCGCGCCCACCGCCTGGGCCGGGCTTGCGTGCATCATGGCCGGCGTGATCGCGATGACGCTGCCCGCGCGCGGCGCCATCCCCCTGCCCTTTCTCCGGAGATGAACCCATGCTCGAACTCAGGCCCAACTGCGAATACTGCGACAAGGACCTGCCCCCGAACGCGACCGACGCGCGCATCTGCAGCTACGAATGCACCTACTGCGCCGACTGCGCGCAGAACGTGCTGCACGACGTCTGTCCCAACTGCGGCGGCGGCTTCGCGCCGCGGCCGATCCGGCCGGCGACCGAAAGGCGGCCCGGGGTGTTCCTGGGCAAGCAGCCGGCCGCGGTGCAGCGCAAGCATTTGAAGTGGGAGCGCGGGGCGGAACTGGAGGCCTTCATCGAGAAGGTGCGGCAGGTGCCGCCCGCGGAGCGCTGATCTGTCGCTCGGCCGGACCGTCCAGCATGTTTCGCATCGCCTTCCTAGAACAGCGCGGCAACGGCCTCGAGTTGGAAGAGCGGCTGGTTCGCGAGGTGTTCGAATCGCGCGGCATACCTGTCGAGCCCTACACGCGCAAGCGGATCGAGCGGCGCAACCTGCCTCTGGACGCAAACGCTTTCATCATGGGCACGACGCCTTCGATGCACGGCGCGATGAAGCAACTCGGCATCGAGGTGCCTGCTCCCAACGACTATCCGCAGGCGCTGCGCCACCTGCTGCATCGCCGCGTCTGGTCCGCCCCCCTGGGCGACATCGAAAGGTCGCTGTACGACGGAAGCCAGGCGCCCGTCTTCGTCAAGCCGGCGGATCGGCTCAAGACCTTCACCGGGCGCGTCCTCGAAAGTCCGGCGGATCTGTACTTCCTCGGCCGCGCTTCAAGGCAACAGCAGGTCTGGTGCTCCGAAGTCGTCCACTGGCGCTCCGAGTTCCGTGCCTACGTGGCCAGCGAGAAGGTGCTCGCCCTCGATCACTATCAAGGTGATCCGGAAGTTCGCCCTCGCATGCAGGTCATCGAGGAGGCCGTCGCAGCGTACCGGCGCAGCGGCGAGGCGCCTTCGGCCTACGGCATCGACTTCGGCGTGCTCGCAAACGGAGAGACAGCCCTGGTCGAAGCCAATGACGGGTATTCCCTGGGGGCCTACCAGGTCGCCGCGCCGCTCTATGCCGAGGTGCTGTTGACACGCTGGGCCGAGTTGCTGGCCACGCGCAAGGCCTCGCAAGACCTCCGCGCCTAGGTCTGCATGCGGCGCACGAAGCGCTCCACCTCGCAAGCAATCGCGAAAGGCTCACCCTCGCTGATGAAGCGCTCGCACCGCAGCGCCATGAAGACCGGATGCCGCTCCCGGATGCGCCGCGTCTCGCGCGCCCGGTCGCCGTTGAGGTAAGGCCTGGCCAGCTGGCGCTCGACCACTAGTTCGACGCAGCGCTCGAGTTCGAAGGACGGCAGCAGCAGCGCGGTGAGCGGATCGGCCTCGATCGCGTCGCGCAAGGCCGGGTAGCGCTCGTTCACGCCGGCCGGATAGGTCATGAAACCCGAGGACATCGCGATCACGGTCGGCGTGATTGCCGTGATCGCCGCAGCGCGAAGCCGTTCGTAGATCTCGACGTTGCGCGCCGCATAGCCCGCGTACCCGTGGCGCGCCATAAAGGCCGCGACATCGCCCTGTTGCGCGATGAAGACCTGGTCGAGGTCGACGAAGCGCCAGGCCAGCCGTTGCGCGAGCAGCGGGCCGATGGTGGTCTTGCCGGCGCCACCGGGGCCGATGAGATGAACGAAGGGGATCAATGCAAGGGAACGAGGAGCGTGACAGGCGCCGCGGCATTCTGAAGCACCGGGGCGGACACGCTACTCGGCCCTGATGTTCCCCTTCGCGACGATCGCGCCGAACTTCGCGTCCTCGCCCTTTAGGAAGGCCGCGAACTCCTTCGGCCCCGGGCCCAGCGGCGTGACGCCGCCCTCCTCGAAGTTCCTGCGCACGCCCGGGTTCGCGAGCACCTGCGCCAGCGCGGCATGCAGCTGCGAAACGATCTGCGGCGGCGTTCCCTTGGGCGCGAAGATGCCCTGCCAGACGGACACGTCGGCGCCGCGCCATGCGGGCACGCTGGCCAGCGGCAAGGCTTCGGGCATGGCGGCCGACGCGGTTTCCGCCATCACGCCGTACACGCGCAGCTTGCCCGCGCGCGCCTGCTGGATGACCATCGACAGCGGCAGCACGGCGAGGTCGAGCTGGTTGCCGCTGAGGTCGCTCACGATCTGCACGCCGGTGCGGTACGGCACATGGACCATGTCGACGCCGCCGCGCTGCTTGAGCAGCTCGCCGCCCAGGTGCAGCGAGGTGCCCACACCCGAACTCGCATAGCTGTACTTGCCGGGCGCGGCCTTGAGGTCGGCATACAGCGCCTCGCTGGTCTTGGGCTGCAGCGCGGGCTTGCCGACCAGCGCCAGCGGCTGGGCGCCGAGCAGCGTGACGGGCACGAGGTCGGCGAGGCCGTCGTAGCGCACGGTGGAGGGCGTCACCATCTTCGCGATGACGACGGTGCTCTCGACCGACAGCAGCAGGGTGTAGCCGTCGGGCCTGGCGCGCACGGCCTTCTCGGTGCCGATGACGCCGCCGGCGCCCGACACGTTCTCGATCACCACCGGCTGCCCGAGCCGCGTGGCGAGCTCGGGCGCGATCCAGCGCGCCATGACGTCGACGTTGCCGCCGGCACCGTAGGGCACGATCAGGGTGATCGGGCGCGCGGGCCAGGCGGGCTCGGCGAGGGCCGTGGTGGCGCAGGCAGCGAAGGCCAGGGCGGCGAACAGTGCGCGGCGGCGTGCGGTGTCGAGGTGCATGGCGGGGGGTCCTTCAGTCGCGGTTCGTTTCCAGGGGAGCAGCCTGCTCGCGCTCGAGCGCGGCGATCTCGCGTTCGAAATCGGCGCGCAGGTCGCGCTTCGCGTCGTCGTCGAGCCAGCAGGCGTCGACGCCCGCGAGGCTGAAGGCGCGCGCCTGCGCCCAGCCCCAGCCGTTGCCCTCGAGCACGGTGGCGTAGGTGTGGCCGAGGTCGGTGTGGAACATCGCGGGGTCGTCGGTGTTGAGGCTGACCGGCAGGCCCGCGTCGACCATGCGCTTCACGCTGTCGATCCGCCGCCGCTGGTTGCGCACCACGCTCGTGATGCCGCAGACGCAGAAGTGCACGCCGCGGTCGCGCGCGCGCCGCAGGCCGTCGTCGCTGGCGAGCAGGTTGTAGCCATGGTCGAGCCGGTCGCAGCCCAGCAGGTGGATGCAGTCGTCGACGTTGGAAGGCGGCGCCTCCTCGAGCGTCTGGTTGTCCTCGCAGACATGGGCGGTGCGCTGGAGGCCGGCGCGGCCCGCGCGCTCGAACAGGGCCGCGAAGCTGGCGGGCGGGCCCGCGCGCTCGGGGCCGTCGAGGCCCACGCCGACGACCAGGTCGGAGCGCAGGCCGAGGATGTCGTCCATCGCACGCTCGGCGCTGTCGAGCGGCAGGCCGCGGTCGAAGGAGGCGATCAGCAGGCCCGAGCAGCCGAAGTCCTGCCGCGCGGCGCGCAGGCCGGCCACCAGCCCCTCGACCTGCACGCGGTATGGCACGCCCGTGGGCATGAAGTACTGCGGGTTGAACGACAGCTCGACATGGCGCGCGTTGCTGCTGCGCGCGGCGTCCTCCACGGCCTCGTAGGCCACGCGCTCGAAATCGGCGCTGCTGCGCACCGCCTGCGCCGCGATGCGCAGCACGTCGATGAAGTCGTAGAAGTCGCGGTAGCTGTAGAGCGTGTCGACCGGGCGCGGCAGCGGCAGTTCGTATCGGCGCGCGAGCGCGACCAGCGTGGCCGGGCGCAGGGTGCCGGCCAGGTGGAAATGCAGGTCGGTCTTGGGCAGCCGGGCGAGCAGGTCCGGGCGGACCGGCGCGGGAGAGGAAGGGGTGGACATGGACGGCGACGATAGCCACGCCCACCGCCCGCGCCCAGCACAGCGCTGTGCAGCAGGTTATGACAGCGCCGTCATGACCTGGGCCGGTGCGCCAGCTCGCGCGCGGCCGCCGTCAGCTCGCCGCGTAGCCAGCGCATGGCCTGGTTCTTGTGCGTGCGCTCGTGCCACACGAGGCGGTAGCGGTGCGGCTTGATCTTCGCGGGAAAGGGCACGATCGCGAGCGGGTACTGGCGCGCGAAGTCCTCGGCCAGCAGGCGGCCGGTGGTGAAGACGAGGTCGGTGCGCGCGAGGATGGCCGGTGCCATGCCGAGGAACTGGGTGTGCATCGCCGTGTGGACCGACACGCCGAGCTCGGCCAGTTGCGCATCGATGATGGTGCCCTGCCCCGGCACGTGCTCGAGCGAAGAGAGGTGCCGGGCGCGCCGGTAGTCGTCGAGCGTCATCGGCGCCCTGGCCAGCGGATGGCCCTCGCGCACCAGGCAGACCATGGGCTCGGTCAGCAGGCTGGCGGCGCGCAGGTGCCCGGGCAGCTCGGGCCAGATGGTGATGACCATGTCGACCTCGCCGTCGGCGAGCTGGCGGTAGTGCTCGAAGCGCGAGCCCAGGCCGCGGATCACCACGTCGCATTCGGGCGCCTGGCGCGCCACGCGCTCGGCGATGTCGGCGAAGAACTGGCGCGGCAGGAAGTCGTAGGTCGCGATGCGGAAGCTCTGGCGCAGCTCGCGCGGCTCGACCGGGCCGGCCTCGGCGGTCAGCAGCGACATGTCGGCGAGGATGCGCCGCGTGGGCGCGGCCAGCGCCTGCGCGCGCTCGGTCAGCACCATGCGGTTGCCCACGCGCACCAGCAGCTCGTCGCCGGTGAGCTGGCGCAGCACCTTGAGATGGCGGCTCAGCGCGGACTGCGCCACGCCGAGCCTGGCCGCGGCCTGCGACACGCTGGCCTCGCTCAGCAGCACGTGGAGCGAGCGCAGCAGCGATTCGTCCAGTCGGCGGTCGTGCTCGCCGGTGTCGGGCAGAGACATGGTGGGATGGTGCGTCGGTCGGGGGTGGGCGTGCCTGGGCGGGGGCGCGCGACGCGAACGCTCGGCGGGGCACGGCGCCGCGCCGCCTCCCGCATCAATCGATGCTGATGTTCGCCGTCTTCGCGACCTCCGCCCACTTCACGCGATTGTCGTGCACCGTCTTCCTGAACTGCGCGGGCGTCTCGATGCGGATGGTGTTGCCCTGGCTCTCGAACTTCTCGCGGATCTCGGGCTGCTCGAGCACGGTCTTCACGGCGGCGTTGAGCTTCTCGACGATGCGCGCGTCGGTGCCCTTGGGCGCGAAGATGCCGAACCAGATCGAGCTGTCGAAGCCCTGGGTGCCGGGCAGGCCGCTCGAGGCGATGGTGGGCACTTCCTTCACCGCGGCCACCGGCGTGGCGGTGGTCACGCCCAGCAGCCGCACCTTGCCGGCCTTGTAGTGCGGCAGGATGGTCTGGACCTGGTTCATGATGCAGCAGGTCTCGCCGCGCACCACCGAGGTGATGGCCTCGGGGCCGCCCTTGTAGGGCACGTGGACCATGTCGAGCCCGAGCCGCGCGTTGAACTCGGCGAAGGCCATGTGGGTGCCGGCGCCATTGCCGGTGGAAGCGTAGTTGTACTTGCCGGGGTTGGCCTTGACCAGCGCGACGAACTCCTTGAGCGTCTTCACGTTGATGACGTCGGGGTTGATGGTGAGCACGTTCGACACGTCGAGCACCGGCGCCACCGGCACGAAGTCGGCCTCGACGTCGAAGGGCAGCTTCTTGTAGAGCGCGGCATTGCTGCCGTGGGTGGCGGCGGTGCCGAACGCGAGCGTGTAGCCGTCGGGCTTCGCATGGGCCACGTACTCGCTGGCGATGTTGCCGGCCGCGCCCGAGCGGTAGTCGATGACGACGGGCTTGCCGAGCTGGCGCGTCAGCGGGTCCTGGATGGTGCGGGCCACCACGTCGACGCCGGAGCCGGCGGGAAAGCCCATGATCAGCGTTACCGGCTGTTGCGGCCAATCGGCCTGCGCATGCGCCACGGGCGCGATCGACGCGCACAATGCAGCGGCCGTCAGCAGCGCGCGCAGGCGCCGGCTCGGGAAGTGGAAAGGGGTCATGGCTGTGGTCCTCGGTTCGAGCGGTGCAGGCCCCGGATTCTGGCGCGATGCTCATACCTGCTTCGGCATGTGCTTATGCGCGACACACGGCCGGCGCGCCGGCTCTCCATAATCGCCCCATGGTTCGTCCCACACAACTCATTCATCCCCAGCGCGAACCGGTGGCGGTGCGCGCCGCGGCCACCGTGCTGCTTTTGCGCGATACCGCGGCCGGCATCGAGGTGCTGATGACGCGCCGCTCGGCCACCGCCAGCTTCGCGCCCGGCGCCTACGTCTTCCCCGGCGGCCACATCGACGCGGCCGACGAGGTCGCCGCGCGCACGGCCGCGCGCCGGCCCACGCAGAGCCCGCTGCAGGCCACGCAGGCGGTGGCCGCGATCCGCGAATGCTTCGAGGAGCTCGGCGTGCTGCTCGCGCACCATGCCGACGGCCGCCCGGCCGGTGCCGCGGACATCGCCGCGATGGACCGCGACGGCCACGCGGCCGTGCCCTTCGCCGAGCAGTGCGCGGCGCGCGGGCTGGTGCTCGAGGCCGACCGCGTGTTCACCTTCGCGCACTGGATCACCGACCGCGACCTGCCCAAGCGCTTCGACGTGCCCTTCCTGGTGGCGCGCATGCCCGAGGGCCAGGAGCCCTCGGCCGACGAGAGCGAGCAGTTCGAGCCGAGCTGGGTGCGCCCCGCCGATGCGCTGGCGCGCCACGCGGCCGGCAGCTTCTTCATGATCTTCCCGACCGTGCGCACGCTGCAGCGCATGGCCTCGTACGCGAGCGTCGACGCGGTGCTGGCGGCCTGCGCGAGCGAAAAGCCGCTGTGGACCAGCTGCCCGCGCGGCGGCTTCGTCAACGGCCGCGACGAGCGCTACATGGAGAACGACCCGCCCTTCGGCGAACTCGCGCTGGTCTGCCCCGACGGCCAGATGCTGCATTCGCTCGACTGGAAGAGCGATGCGCCGGTGGCGCTGCTGAAGAACGTGCAGCGCCTGACCGCGCCCAACCCGAGCGCGATGACCGGCCCGGGCACCAACAGCTACATCGTGGGCGACGCGGCCACCGGCCACATCGTGATCGACCCGGGCCCGAACGACCCCGCCCACATCGAGCGGCTGTGGCAGGCCGCCAGGGGCGACATCCGCATGATCGTCTGCACGCATTCGCATGCCGACCACTCGCCGGGCGCGGCACCGCTGCAGGCGCTGGCCGGCGCCGCGAAGCCGCCGATCCTGGGGCTGTCGTCGGCGCCCACGGCGCGCGCGAGCGCGCGCTTCTCGGCCGAGCGCGAGCTGGCCGACGGCGAACGGCTGGTGCTCTCGAGCACCGGTGCCGATGGCCAGCCGCTCGCGCACACGCTGCGCGTGATCCACACGCCGGGCCACGCGGCCAACCACCTGTGCCTGGTGCTCGAGGAGGACGGACTGCTGTTCTCGGGCGACCACATCCTCAACGGCAGCACCACGGTGGTCGATCCGCCCGATGGCGACATGACGGCCTACCTCGATTCGCTCGACAAGCTCGACGCGAACTGCGAGGCCGGCGGCGTCGAATTCATCCTGCCCGCGCACGGCCACGTGATCGGCTTCGCGCGCACGGCCATCGCCTACCTGAAGGCGCACCGCCTCAAGCGCGAGGCAAAGATCGCGGCCGCGATGCAGAAGCTGCCCGAAGGCACGCCCGAGCAATGGCTGCCGCTGGCCTACGACGACGTGCCCGAGCGGCTGTGGCCGGTGGCCGCGCGTTCGCTGGCGGCGCACGTGGCGCGCATCCGGCAGCAGGCGGCCGTCGCTTCATGAGCGCGCCGCAAAGGCACGACGCCGAAGGCATCCGCCTCGCCAAGCGCGTGGCCGCGCTCGCGGGCTGTTCGCGGCGCGAGGCCGAGCTGCTGATCGAGAACGGCGCGGTGCGCGTCGACGGCCATCCGGCGCTGCTGCCGCAATCGCGCGTGCAGCCACACCAGCAGGTGGAGATCGAAGCGGGCGCGCGGCCCGAGCCGGTGCTGCCGGTGACGCTGCTGCTGCACAAGCCGGCCGGCCTGCGCATCGAGCAGGCGCACACGCTGCTGGTGGCGGCCAACCTTGCACCCGCGCACGGCACGCCGCGCTTCCTGCCCGCGCATGCGCGGGGCCAGCAGTGCATGACGCCGCTGGAGACCGGTGCCAGCGGCCTGGTGGCGTTCACGCAGGAATTCCGCATCGAGCGCAAGCTGCACGAGGACGCCTCCGTGATCGAGCACGAGATCATGGTCGACGTGGCCGGTGCCGTCTCGCCCGAGCAGCTCGCGCGCTTCGAGCGCACGCCCGCGCGCGTGAGCATCGGCCGCCAGACCCCCGAGCAGACCGGACTGCGCTTCGCGCTCAAGGGCGCGCAGCCGGGCCAGGTCGCGCACCTGTGCGACCGCATGGAGCTGCGCATCCTCGCGATGCGCCGCATCCGCATCGGACGCGTGCCGCTGGCCGGCCTCGCGCCCGGCCAGTGGCGCTACCTCGCGCCGCAGGAACGCTTTTGACGCCCCCGAAGAAGAAGAAAGAAGAACGGGAAGCCGGCGCGCTTCCACCCTCGCACCGCATGTTCGCGGCCTGCTTTTTCAGCCAGCGGCCCCGTGCCGCCGACAGGAGACCCCAAGCCATGAAGTCCGGATCGATTCCCGCCACCGAGGCCGCGCCCTTCCCGCGCCGCCTGCCCGCCACGGTGGCGGCCCTCGCTCTCGCCTCGCTCGGCGGCTGCTCGGTGTTCGAGCCGCTGATGCCCGCGCCCCCGCCGCCGCCGGCGCCCGCGCCGCCGCCCATCGTGTCGAGGGACGGCCTGGCGCCGATCACCGAGGACCAGGTCGAGCGCATCCGCGAGCAGATCGCCGCCAAGCCTCCGACCCCGGCCGTGGGCCGCGTGGTGCGCAGCGCCTCGCCGACCATCGAATCGTTCCTGCGCACCGAGGGCTGCATCACCGCGCGCAACGGCGCGGTGCTCAACCCCTTCGCGGCGCCGGGCCGGCTGTTCGACGCTCAGGGCTTCCAGGGCGGGCCGATGGCGCAGATGCAGTACCACGACAAGACGGCCTGCGTGACCGTCAAGCGGATCCAGAACTGGAAGATGGTGTCGCCGAAGCTGCTGCGCTTCGAGGTGGTGTACGTGGGCGACGACGGCGAGGAGCGCGCGGTCAAGCACCACGAGTTGATGCGGCAGCCGAAGGGCGGGTGGTTGTTCGCGAAGTAGCCCGTCACCGTTCAGGCTGAGCCCTGGCCTGTCCTGAGGCTCACGAAGGGCGAAGCCTTGCGCGAGGCTTCGACAGGCTCAGCCCGAACGGGTGGGGATGGCTCAGCCCGAATGAGCTGAAACGGGCGCCACCTTGCGCTGCGACCGCAGCGCCACCGCGAACGACAGCTGCGCCACGATCCCCGCCACCGCGAGCACCAGCGCCGAGGCCAGCGCGGGATTGCGGTGCCCCATGCCCGCGAGCGCGGTGCACAGCGCGCCCACCGCCATCTGCGTGAAGCCGTAGAGGCCCGAGGCCGAGCCGATGATCTGTGGATCGACGCCGATCGCCTGCGTGAGCGCGGCCGGCGAGGCCATGCCGACGCCGACGGTGAACAGGAACATGCTCGCGACGATCAGCGGCACCGACAGGCGGTCGGTGAGCGCGGCGCCGAGCAGCACGAAGGCCGCGAGCACGCTGAGCGCGTTGGAGCGGATCATCAGCCGGTCGACGCGCACGCGCGCGATCAGGTGGCTGGTCAGAAAGCTGCCGAGCCACACGCCCGAGACCAGGATGGCGAGGTAGATGCCGGCCTCGTGCGCGGGCCGGTGCAGCTGGTCGACGAAGATGAACGGCGCCGAGGCGACGAAGGCATACATCGAGGTGGTGGCGCAGCCGCCGCCGATGGAGAAGCCGAGGAAGGCCGGCGAGCGCAGCAGCCGCGCGTAGTTGCGCGCGAGCGCGGGCGCGCTCACGGGCGCGCCGGGCCGGCCGGTCTCGGGCAGCAGGCGCCAGGTGAACAGCAGGCCGACGATGCCGAGCGCGAACAGGCCGTAGAAGATCGAGCGCCAGCCCAGCGCGGTGGCGAGCGCGCCGCCCACCAGCGGCGCGATGCTCGGGCCCACGGTCACCATCAGGTTCATCAGCGCGAGGCGGCGCGTGGCTTCCTGCGCCTCGGCGGTGTCGCGCACGATGCTGCGCCCGAGCACCAGGCCCGCGCAGCCGCCCATGGCCTGGAACAGCCGCGCGGCGATCAGCGCATGCACGTCGGGCGCGAGCGCGGCGGCCAGCCCGGCGGCGGTGTAGAGGGCGAGGCCCGCGAGCAGCACCGGCCGGCGGCCGAAGCGGTCGGCCAGCGGGCCGTACACCAGCTGCCCGACGGCCAGGCCGAAGATGTAGAGGCTCACCGTCATCTGCATCTCGCCGATGCCGGCACCGAGGCTGCGCGCCGCGATCGGCAGCGCGGGCACGAAGATGTGCATGGCCAGGGTGCCGCTGAAGGTGACGAGCGCGAGCAGCCACAGCGGCGCGTGCGCGGCGCGTGGCGCGGGAACGGCGTTCGACTTCACTGCTTGCGCACCTCGCCGCCGCCGGCCGCGAGGCGGTCGCCGTCGTCGGTCTCCCAGCCGCCGCCGAGCGCCATGAACAGCACGATCTGGTCGTCCGACAGCTGCGCCTCGCTGGCCGCCAGCGCGGCATCGCTCGCGGCCAGCGCGCGCTCGGCGTCGAGCGTGTCGAGGTAGGCGGTGCGGCCGTTGCGGTAGAGCTGGCGCGCCTGCGCGGCGACGGTGGCGCTCTCGTCGCGCGCGGCCTGCAGCGCGGCGCGGCGGTCGAGTTCGCGCGCGTAGTTGCCGAGCGCCGACTCGGTCTCGCGCAGCGCGGTGAGCACGGTGCCGTCGAACTTCGCGAGCGCCGCGCGCGTGCCGGCCTCGGCCTGCGCGATGCGGGCCTGCGCGATGCCGGTGTTGGGCACGGTCCACGAGATCAGCGGGCCGAGGCTCCAGCCGAAGGTGCCCTTGCGGCCGAAGTCCTCGGCCGGGCCGGCCGACGAGGCCGACAGGCCCAGCGTGATCTTCGGATAGAGGTCGGCCGTGGCGACGCCGATGCGCGCGGTGGCCTGGGCCAGGCCGCGCTCGGCCTGGCGGATGTCGGGCCGGCGGCGCAGCAGCGCGGCGCCGTCGCCCACCGGCACGGTGCCGGCCACGCGCGGCGGCACGGCGCAGTCGGCGAGCTCGCGCGGAAAGTCCTGCGGCAGTTCGCCCGTGAGCGTGGCGAGGCGGTAGAGCGCGTTCTGGCGCTCGGCCACGAGCGGCGGCAGCGCGGCCGTGAGCTGCTGCAGCTGCGCGCGGGCACGGCCGGTGTCGAGCGCGCCGGCGCGGCCGGCCTCGTGCAGCTTCGTGGTGACGTCGACCGCCTCCTGCTGCAGCCGCACCGACTTCTGCGCGATCGACAGCCGCAGGCCGGTGGAGCAGGCCTCCGCATAGGCACGCGCGGTGCCGGCCGCGACGTTCACGCGCACCAGGTCGAGCGCGGCGGCGGCCGACTCGGTGCCGGCCTCGGCCGCCTCGGCGGCGCGGCGGATCTGGCCGAACAGGTCGACCTGGTAGGACAGCGACAGGCCGCTGCTGTAGTTGAAGCGGTCCGGCGGCTCGTAGTCCTTCTGCAGCAATTGCAGGCCCGAGACATGGCCGAACGAGGGCCCGCCGTTCACGCCGATGACGGGGCGCTTGCCGCCGGCCACCTCGGCCTCGATGGCGCGCTCGCGCTCGAGGTTGGCGACCGCCTGGCGCAGGTCGGTGTTGTGCGCGAGCGCCTGCTCCACCAGCCGGTCGAGCCGCGGGTCGCGGTACAGCCGCCACCAGTGCGGCGGCAGCGGCACGGCCTGCAGGCCGGCGGCGGGGTTGGCTTCGGCGAAGGGCCGGCCGGCCGCGGGCTGGCTCGCGATGGCCTCGTCGGGCTGGCGGTAGTCGGGGCCGACGCTACCGCAGGCCGCGAGCGCCGCGGCGGCGGCCAGCGCGGCGATGCGCAGCACGGTGCGGGATGCGTTGGCCATCATCCCTCCTTCCTGGCGCCGCTCTTGGCCTCGGCATCGGCGGCGGTCTTCTCGCGCTGCGCCTCGGCCTGTTCGAGCACCTGCACCGTCACCGTCTGCCCCGCCACCAGCCGCGCGCCCGCGGGCAGCGGATCGAGCTTCACGCGCACCGGGATGCGCTGCGCGAGCCGCACCCAGTTGAAGGTGGGATTCACGCTCGGCAGCAGGTTGGCGCTGGTCGAGCGGTCGCGGTCGGCGATGCCGGCGGCCACGCTCTCGACGGTGCCGCCGAGCACCGCGCCGCCGCCCATCGGCATGACGTGCACGCGGTCGCCGAGGTGGATGCGCGGCAGCTTGGTTTCCTCGAAGTAGCCCTCGACGTAGAAGGAGCGCGCATCGACCAGCGCGAGCACCGGCCGGCCCGCGGCCGCGTAGCTGCCCTGGCGCAGGTCGAGGTTGGTGACCAGGCCGTCGGCCGGCGCGCGCACCTCGGCGCGCTGCAGGTTCAGCCGCGCCGAATCGAGCGCGACCTCGGCCTGCGCGACGGCGGCGCGCGCCTGCTCGACACGTGCGCGGGTCTGTTCGCGCGCCTCCTGCGAGACCAGCGCCTCGAGCCCCGCGTTGCGCGCGTTCTCGCGCTGGGCCTGCGCGCTCATGGCGCGCTGCGCGGCGAGCGCGGCCTGGGCCTGGCGCACGGCCAGGTCGTAGCGCGCGCGGTCGACCTCGAACAGCAGGGTGCCGGCGGCCACCGACTGGTTGTCCTGCACCGGCACGGCGGTGACCAGGCCCGAGACGTCGGGCGCGATCTGGACCACGTTGGCGCGCACGCGGCCGTCGCGCGTCCAGGGCGCGAGCTCGTAGTGGTCCCAGAGGCGGAAACCCGCCCAGACGGCGGCGGCCACCACGGTCGCGGTGACGAGGATGCGCAGCGCGCTGGCGGGCCAGGTGCGGGCGCCGGCCTTGTTGTTGTCGTTGGAAGTGTTGGCGGTCATGGTGTGGTCATTGCAAGGAGGACGTGGCGCGGCTCAGCGCATAGAGCAGCAGCAGGTAGAGCGCCATGTCGAACAGGGCCGGGTGCCAGACCCAGCGGTAGAGGCCGGTGGCGGCCAGCAGCCGGCGCACGCCCCACAGGGCCAGCAGCGCGGCACCGGCCAGCAGCATCAGCCAGGGCACGTAGAGGCCGTAGAAACTCGCTTCGCCGATCATCGGGACACTCCTTGCGCGGCAACGGGAACAGGAACGGGGACAGCGGAAGCCGCGCGCATCGGCGGCGCCTCCGGAAAGAGATTGCGGCGCAGCCCCACCAGCGCGGTGACGGCCGAGCGCGCGTCGGCGCTCAACGTGCTCGCAGCGCCGAGCATCGCGGCCAGCGCCTCGTCGATGCGCGCCAGCAGGCTCGCGGGCCGCGCGGCCACGCGGCCACCGGCGCGCTGGCGGAAGAAGCGCGCGATGTCGCCGAGCAGCGCGCTCGCCGAGGCCAGCGGCAGCTGCGCGCGCACGCGCTGCAGCGCATCGATGTCGGCGCCCATGCGCAGGTCGCGCAGCGCGTCGTCGGCGGCCACGCCCTCGATGCGGCCGCCGGCCTGCGCGATGCGCGGTGCCAGCAGGCCGATGCGGTCGAGCATGCGCACCGCGTAGGCGTCGCCGGGCACGGCGCGGCGTTGCGCCGACGGCGACAGGGTCACGGGCGTGGCGGCGGCCGCGCCGGCCATCTCGCCGAGCTCGCGCCAGGTGGCGCGCTGGATGCGGCGCGCGCTCCAGTCGGCGCCCACCGAACGCACCAGCCGCGTGACGAAGGCCGCGGCCACCACGCCGAAGACCTGGCCCAGCATGCTGTTGATGAAGCTCACGATGTCGGCGGTGGCCGTGTCGTGCATCGCCAGCGTGCCCGCGACGCCGAACAGCAGCGCCATGGCGGGCATGAAGTAGGCCGGCCGCGCCATGTACAGGCCCAGCAGCATGAACACCGGCGCGCAGACCGCGACCAGCATGCCGAAGTCGTGCACCAGCGGCAGCAGCACCAGCACGTAGAGCGCGGAGATCGGGATCGACCACAGCGTCCACTTGAGGAAGCCCTGGATCGCGGGCACCGGGTCGTCCATGGTGGCGAAGAAGCAGCAGAAGACCGCGGCCATCATGGTGGCGGCCGAGCCCATCGACCAGCCGGTGAGGATCCAGAACGCGCCGCACAGGCAGATGGCGAGCACGGCCGCGAGCGCCGACAGCAGCGCCATGCCGCGGTCGAGGTGCAGCACGCGGTTGCCGAGCGCGGCGACGCGGCGCGGCGGCACCGCGCCCTTCAGGCCGTCGTCGATGTCGGCGCGCAGCCGCGCGCAGGCGCGCCAGCCTTCGACCAGTTCCTCGAGCCGGCCCGCGAGCGCGATGCGCAGCGCGCGGCCCCAGGGGGAGATGGCGGCATCGGGCCGCGTGGCGGCGAGCGCGGCGAGGGTCGCGCGCAAGGCCTGCAGGCGCGCATCGTCCGAAGTGCCGGCGCCCTCCTCGCGCAGCCACTGCCCGGTCTGCGCGAGCAGCGCGGCCACGTCGGGCGCGATGGCGCCCTCGGCCTGCTCGAGCGCGAGCAGCCGGTCTTCGACCGCCGACAGCGCGGGCGTGAGCGCGGCCACGCGGTCCTGCATGGCGCGGATCGCGCCGGCGGTCCAGCGCAGGTGCGTGGTGTCGAAGGGCACGTGGGTCGAGAGGATGCGCAGCTGCGTGATGTCGCCCGCGAGGCGGCGCCGGTCGTCGGCCAGCCGCTTGGGGTCGGCATCGGCGCGGCGCGCGGGCGTGCCGGTGGCGCTCGCGGGCGGCTGCAGCAGGTCGCCGAGCCACTTGCGCGCGTCCTGCAGGGTGCGGTCGAGCAGGCCCAGCACCGTGGGGCCCATGCCGGCCGGCAGCACCAGGCTGTGCAGCAGCGTGGCGCAGAAGATGCCCAGGCCGATCTCCTCGACGCGCGCGACGGCGGTGTCGAACAGCGCCTCGGGCGCCTGCACCGATGGGAAGCCGATCAGCGCGGCGGTGTAGCCCGCGAGCATGAAGACGTAGGAGCGCGGCGTGCGGTCGAACAGCGAGATGCACAGGCACAGGCCGACCCACAGCGCGAGCACCAGCGTCAGCAGCTCGGGCGCGTTCGACAGCGCGGGCACCAGCAGCACAGTGGCGGTGCTGCCGATCAGCGTGCCGCAGAAGCGGTAGACCGCCTTCGATCGCACCGCGCCGGCCAGCGGATGGGCGACGACGTAGGTGGTCATCAGGGCCCAGAACGGACGCGGCAGGCCGGCGCGGCTGGCGAGGTACATCGCGAGCATCGCGGCGGCGAAGCTCTTGGTGGAGAAGACGATCTCGGCGCGGCTGAAGCGCGGCAGGCTCAACGAGGGCATCTAGCGTCGCCCCTCGGCCGGTGCGCCGCGGCCCAGCCGTTCCTCGAGCACCGCGAACACGCGCAGGCAGGCCGCGAGGTCTTCGTCGGACACGCCCTCGAACAGCGCGGCGCGCATCAGGCTCAGCGCGGCCTCGATGGGTTCGCAGGCGGCCTCGCCCGCGGGCGTGAGATGCAGGGTCTTGGCGCGGCGGTCGGCCGGGTCCTCGCGGCGCTCGACATAGCCGGCCTCCACGAGCTGGTCGAGCGAGCGCACCAGCGAGGGCCCCTCGATGCCCAGCGCCTCGGCCAGCACGCCCTGGCGCACGCCCTGCTCCATGCGGCCGATCATCACCACCGGCCAGGCCAGGGTCTGCGACAGGCCCACGTGCGCGACCGCCTTGTCGGCCGCGGCGCGGTAGCCGCGCTGCAGGGTCGAGAACTGCATGCCGAGCTTCATCAGCGCGGCTTCGCGCGCTTCCTTTTTCTTCTTCCGGCCGGCGGGCGGCGTGACCGGTTCGGCCATGGCAAGGCTCCCAATTAGTTAGCTTGCTATCGATTATACGGGTTTACCCGAAATCGCGCCGATCATGCCGACGTGCGGGTCATGCACCGCCTGGCATGACCCGACGAAGAACGTGGGGGAAGAAGAAAGAAAAGTGTGAAGCGCGCCGATAAGCCGGATTCTGTGCACCGGACATCTCTTGCGAAATGCCCGGCGTGACCGCCATTACTCTGGGCCGTCTGTCGCCAGACGGCTCGATGCCACCTACCCGCCAGCTCAGCGGAACCACCTCGATACTGGCCTACTTGGTGTTGCTGCGCGCAGAGATTGCCCGTTTCACCCGAACTGAATCGGCTCGTCTCTGTTGCTCTGATCCTCACCTCACGGTGGAGAGCCGTTAGCTCCTGCGCTGTCCTGTGCAGTCCGGACGTTCCTCCAGTGCGGCCTTTCGGCACTTGCACCAGCGGCGGTCTGGCACGCTTCACGGTGCCGATTATCGCTGCACGAAGCGACCAAAGTCGAAAGCGGGATCGGACAACCGGACGCAGAGGACGCGAAGGTTTCGCGAAGAACGCAAAAGAACCCCCGAAAAATCCTCATGGAAGTCCTTTCGCGACCTTCGCGGAATCTTCGCGTCCTCTGCGTCCGGCTGTTTGCCTTCAAGCGATGCCGCAGAACTCCCGCCGGTACTGCTCCGGCGTCGTGCCCGCCTCGCGCTGGAACATCGCGATGAAGGCCGAGGCCGTGCTGTAGCCGAGGTCGAAGGCGATCTCCTGCACCGTGCGGCCGGCCTCCAGCGCGTCGATGGCGCGCAGGAAGCGCAGCCGCTGGCGCCAGTCGCCGAAGGACATGCCGAGTTCGCGCTGGCACTGGCGCGCGAGCGTGCGCTCGGTCATGTGCACGCTCGCGGCCCACTCGGCCAGCGAGCGGTGGTCGCCCGGCTCGGCCTGCAGCGCCTCGAGCACGCCGACCAGCGCGGGCGAAGCGGCCGCGGGCAGATAGCAGCGCAGCACTTCGGCGCGCGCGAGCTGGTCGACCACCACCTGCGCGAGCCGCAGGTCGGCCGGCGTGACGGGCTCGTTCACGTCGCGCGCGGCGAAGTCGGCCAGCACGCTGCGGATGATCGGGCTGATGCGCACGGTGCAGGGCTGCGCGGGCAGCTCGGCGCACAGCGCGGGCACGATGTAGACGGTGCGGTAGACGACGGCATGGCGCAGCGTGCAGCTGTGCACCACCCGCGGCGGGATCCACACCGCGTACTGCGGCGGCGAGAGGAAGCGCAGGCCCTCGGCCTCCATCTGCATGGTGCCGCGCGCCGTGTAGTTGAGATGGCCCCAGCTGTGGCTGTGCGGCGCGGCCAGGGTGTCGGCGCCGAATTCGTCCCAGTTGAAATAGAACGGGCCGGCCTTGTGCTCCACGTCCTGGATCGACAGGTAGCGCGCGCGATCGGCCATGGCGGGGCGGTTCCTCGAAAGAGCGTCCGGAATTCCGGACCGGTTGTCCTGATCGAGCTATATGCCGCAGGACGGACGCACCGATGATAGCCCCGCCTCCTCCTGAAAGTCCTGTTCCCATGTGGCCCTACGCCTTCCCCCTGCTCGCCGTCGTCATCTGGTCGGGCAACACCGTCGTCAGCAAGATGGCGGCCGGCACCATCGCGCCGGCCGAGATCAGCTTCTACCGCTGGCTGCTCGCGGCCCTGCTGTTCACGCCGCTGGCGCTGCGCCCGGTGCTGCGCAACTGGCGCGCGATCCGCCCGCAGCTGGGCCGCATCGCGGTGCTCGGCCTGCTGGGCATGGTGGTCTACCAGAGCCTCGCCTACTACGCGGCCTACATGACCACGGCCACGCACATGGGGATCATCGGCTCGCTCACGCCGATGATGGTGCTGGCGCTGTCGATCCTGCTGCTGGGCCAGCGGCTCACGGCCGGCGCGGTGGCGGGCTCGCTGGTGTCGATCGCGGGCGTGGCGGTGGTGGTGTCCTCGGGCGACCTCGGCACGCTCCTGAAGAGCGGCGCCAACCTGGGCGACGGCCTGATGCTGCTGGCGATGCTGGCCTACGCGGTCTACGTGATCCTGCTCAAGCGCTGGGGCATGAAGGAAGTGCCCGCGCTGCAGCTGCTCTACCTGCAGATCGTGTGCGCGGTGATCGCGCTGCTGCCGCTGTACCTGCTGACGCCGCGCATGGGCCTGTCGGCCGCCAACCTGCCGCTGATCGGCTTCGCGGGCCTCGGCGCCTCGATGCTCGCGCCGCTGGTGTGGATGCACACGGTGGCCCACATCGGACCGAGCCGCGCGAGCATGTTCTTCAACCTGATCCCGCTGTTCACCGCGCTGATCGCGGCGGCCGTGATCGGCGAATCGCTCGCGGCCTATCACGCGGTCGGCGGCGTGCTGACGGTGGCCGGCGTGCTGCTGGCCGAGCTGTGGAAGGCGCCGCTGCGGCGCCCGGTGCTGGCCGGGTCCTGAGGCGGTTCAGCCGGTCGTAGTCGCGGCGGCGCGCCGGAAGCGCCCCGGCGTGAGGCCCGCGTGGCGCGCGAAGGCACGGTTGAACGCGGCCTCGGAGCGGTAGCCGACGGCCTCGCCGACCGAGGCCGTGTCCTGCCCGCCATGCGCGAGCAGGCGCGACGCGAGCTCCATGCGCAGGCTGGTCAGCAGCTCGAGCGGGCCGGTGCCCGTGCGGCGCGCGAACTCGCGCGCGAAGGTGGCGCGCGAGAGATGGCAGCGCTCGGCCAGCGAGGCCACGGTCCAGTCGTGCTGCGGCGCGTCGAGCATGGCCTTGAGCGCGCCCGCCAGCCGCGGGCTGGCCATCAGGCCCAGCACGCCCGAGAGCTCGGGCCGGGTGTCGAGGCAGGCGCGCACCGCCAGCGTGAACAGCGTGCCCGAGAGCTGCGCCACGATGGCCTGCGCTCCCGCGTTCTGCTGCTCGATCTCGTACGCCATCAGCCGCACCAGGCCCTGCAGCCAGCCGTACTCGGGCCGCTGGCCGAAGGGGATCACGAGCGGATCGGGCAGCGCCTCGAGCAGCGTGCTGCGGCGCCGGCCCAGGAACTCGAACTCGCCGCAGAGGATGTCGGTGTCGGCCTTCGCGGGGCGCGGCAGGTTGGTCTTGAGGTCGACCAGCTCGCCCTTGCGCAGGCGGATCGGGCGCATGTCCTCTTGCGGCTCTCGCGGCTGCGGCCCGAGCCCCGCGGTGCGCAGCACGTGCGCCTGGCCGTGCGGCAGGATCACGAGGCTGCCCTCCTCCAGCGGCAGCAGCGTCTTGCTGGCCGGCAGCCACAGCTCGCAGCGCCCGCGCATCAGGATGTGGAAGGGCGCGCGCCACGGGCCGATGGCCTCGTGCGGCGCGGCCCAGTCCTGGCCGAACAGGCAACGCAGGTCCATGCGGCCGCGCGGGGCCAGCCAGTCGACGAGTTCGCTCAGGGCATCCATGGTGTGAGACGTTGGAGCAATTTTTCCAGCCGGATCGGCATTCAAAATCCTAGCACGCAGGCCTACAGTTGATTCACCGACTTCCACGAGGTGAACAGAATGACTTCCGATCTCGTCCCCGCCGCTCCCACCGCCGCACCCGCGGCATCGGCCCGCGGCCCCGTTCCCGTCTCCTTCTTCAGCATCGCCGTGGGCCTGCTCGCGCTGGCCGCGGCCTGGCGCGTGGCGACGCCGCTGTGGCAACTGCCGCCCGAGGCCGCGCAGGCCCTGACCTGGGCCGGCATCGCCGTCTGGCTGGTGCTGCTGGCGCTCTACGCCGCCAAGTGGCTGCGCCATCCCGACGAGGCGCGCGCCGAGCTCGAGCACCCGGTGCAGTCGTCGTTCGCGGCACTGGGCCCGGTGGCCAGCATGCTGGCGGCGGTCGCGCTGCTGCCCTACGCCCGCCCGGTGGCGCTGGCCGTGTTCGCGCTCGCGGTCACGGCGCAGCTCGCGCTCGGCCTGCGGCTCTATGGCCGCACCTGGCAGGGCGGGCGCGCGCCGGCCTCGGTCACGCCGGCGATCTACCTGCCGGCGGTGGCGCAGAACTTCGTCGCCGGCACCGCGGCCGCGGCCTTCGGCTGGCCGCAGCTGGGCCTGCTGTTCTTCGGCGCGGGGCTGTTCTCGTGGCTCGCGCTCGAATCGCTGATCCTGCACCGCGCGGCCACGCAGGAGCCGCTGCCCGAGGCGCAGCGCCCGCTGCTGGGCATCCAGCTCGCGCCGGCCGTGGTCGGCGGCGGCACCTGGCTCGCGGTGAATGGCGGCGTGCCCGATCTGTTCGCGCAGATCCTGCTGGGCTACGGCCTCTACCAGGCCCTGTTGCTGCTGCGCCTGCTGCCGTGGATCTCGCGCCAGTCCTTCACGCCCGGCTACTGGGCCTTCAGCTTCGGCGTGGGCGCGCTGCCGACACTGGCGATGCGGCTGGTGGCGGCCGGCGCCACGGGGCCGGTGCGCTGGCTCGCGCCGCTCTTGTTCGTGGCCGCCAACGCGATCGTCGGGCTGCTCGTGGCGCGCACCGTGGCGCTGCTGGTGCGCGGCCGGCTGCTGCCTAGGGCCTGTTAACCCTATTCAAGGGGTCGCGTTGCCCCGCAAAGGGGCTGGATGCAAGGCGCCCGCGCGCAGCAAGGCGTCCGCCTTGCAAGCGCGGGCAACGCCGCAGACGGCCCCTTTGCGGGGCAACCCGGAGGGAAGCTCGCCAGAGCCCGCCCCTCGGCGTTGCGCTCCTAGCGTGTGCGGACGCACACGCGTCGTCGCGCGCCTTGATGGGCGGGCTCTGGCGAGCTTCGCGACCCCTTGAATAGGGTTAACAGGCCCTAGCGTGCCGGTTGCAACACCTTCGCGCTGAAAGGTCCGCGGGCTGGTCTCACAATGCGCGCTGTCGTCGCGACAACCATCGAACCGTACGCATCCAAGGAGATCCATCCATGAAGGCCCAGAACATCCTCCAGACCATCGGCAACACGCCGCACGTGCGCATCCAGCGCCTGTTCGGCAACGCGAAGCAGCAGGTCTGGATCAAGGCCGAGCGCGCCAACCCCGGCGGCTCGATCAAGGACCGCATCGCGCTGGCGATGGTGGAGGACGCCGAGAAGAGCGGCGCGCTCAAGCCCGGCGGCACCATCGTCGAGCCCACCTCGGGCAACACCGGCATCGGCCTGGCGATGGTCGCGGCCGTCAAGGGCTACAAGCTGATCCTGGTGATGCCCGACAGCATGTCGGTGGAGCGCCGCCGGCTGATGCTGGCCTACGGCGCCACCTTCGACCTGACGCCGCGCGCGGGCGGCATGAAGGCCTCGATCGCGCGCGCCGAGGAGATCGTGGCGGGCACGCCCGGCGCCTGGATGCCGCAGCAGTTCAACAACCCGGCCAACGTCGAGGTGCACGTGCGCACCACGGCCGAGGAGATCGCGGCCGACTTCCCCGAGGGCATCGACGTGCTGATCACCGGCGTGGGCACCGGCGGCCACATCACCGGCGTGGCGCGCGTGCTCAAGAAGAAGTGGCCGAAGCTGCAGGTGTTCGCGGTCGAGCCCGTGGCATCGCCCGTGATCTCGGGCGGCCAGCCCGCGCCGCATCCGATCCAGGGCATCGGCGCCGGCTTCATCCCGAAGAACCTCGACACCGCGCTGCTCGACGGCGTGCTGCAGGTCGATGCCGAACCCGCGCGCGAGATGGCGCGCCGCTGCGCCACCGAGGAAGGCATGCTGGTGGGCATCTCCTCGGGCGCCACGCTGGCGGCCATCGCGCAGAAGCTGCCCTCGCTGCCCGAGAACGCGGTGGTGCTGGGCTTCAACTACGACACCGGCGAGCGCTACCTGTCGGTCGAAGGCTTCCTGCCCGCCTGATCACCTCGCGCGTTCCCCGTTGCGGCCAGCTATCCCTTTGATAGCAGCCCAACGCGTAAAATCGTCGGCCTGCTTGATAAACACAAGCCCCACGACATGCTGAGAATCTCCGAACTCAAACTTCCGCTCGACCATGCGCCCGAGGCGCTGGCCGCGCTGATCGCCCGCACCCTCGAGGTCCCGCCCGAGGCGATCGCCTCCCACACCGTCTACAAGCGCAGCTTCGATGCGCGCAAGGCCGAGCTGCTGACGGTCTACATCTGCGACGTGGCGCTCGCCGACGCGAAGCGCGAGGCCGCGCTGCTCGCGCAGCACGCCGGCCATCCGCACATCCAGAGCACGCCCGACATGCGCCACACGCTGCCGGCGGACGTGCCCGCGGGCGCGAGCCGCCCGGTGGTGATCGGCTTCGGCCCCTGCGGCATCTTCGCGGCGCTGCTGCTCGCGCAGATGGGCCTGCGCCCGATCGTGCTGGAACGCGGCAAGACCGTGCGCCAGCGCACCAAGGACACCTGGGGCCTGTGGCGCAAGAGCGTGCTCGACCCCGAGTCGAACGTGCAGTTCGGCGAGGGCGGCGCCGGCACCTTCTCCGACGGCAAGCTCTACAGCCAGATCAAGGACCCGCGCTTCCTCGGCCGCAAGGTGATGGAGGAGTTCGTGAAGGCCGGCGCGCCGCCCGAGATCCTCTACGTCGCGCATCCGCACATCGGCACCTTCAAGCTGGTGAAGGTGGTGGAGAACATCCGCGAGCAGATCGTGGCGCTCGGCGGCGAGATCCGCTTCGAGCAGCGCGTGACCGACGTGCGCATCGAGGATGGGCACCTTCGCGGCCTCACCGTGCTCGACCAGGCCACCGGCCAGAGCCACGAGCTGCGCGCCGACCACGTCGTGATGGCGCTCGGCCACAGCTCGCGCGACACCTTCGCGATGCTGCACGAGCGCGGCGTCCACATCGAGGCCAAGCCCTTCTCGATCGGCTTTCGCGTCGAGCATCCGCAGGGCCTGATCGACCGCGCGCGCTGGGGCCGCCATGCGGGCCACCCGATGCTGGGCGCGGCCGACTACAAGCTGGTGCACCACGCGAGCAACGGCCGCTCGGTCTACAGCTTCTGCATGTGCCCGGGCGGCACCGTGGTCGCGGCCACCAGCGAGCCGGGCCGCGTGGTCACCAACGGCATGAGCCAGTACTCGCGCGCCGAGCGCAACGCCAACGCGGGCATCGTGGTGGGCATCGACCCGCGCGACTATCCCGAGGGCCCGCTGGCCGGCATCGCGCTGCAGCGCGCGCTCGAGTCCAACGCCTTCGTGCTCGGCGGCGGCGACTACCGCGCGCCGGGCCAGCTGGTGGGCGACTTCATCGCCGGCAAGCCCTCCACCCAGCTCGGCGAGGTGATGCCCTCGTACAAGCCGGGCGTGACGCCCACCGACCTGCACCGCGCGCTGCCCGACTTCGCGATCGAGGCGATGCGCGAGGCCTTCCCGGCCTTCGGCCGCAAGATCAAGGGCTTCGACCTGCACGACGCGGTGCTCACCGGCGTCGAGACGCGCACCTCCTCGCCGATCCGGATCACGCGCGGCGAGGACTTCCAGAGCCTCAACGTGCGCGGCCTGTACCCGGCCGGCGAAGGCGCGAGCTACGCGGGCGGCATCCTGTCGGCCGGCGTGGACGGCATCAAGGTCGCGGAAGCCGTGGCGCGCGGCCTGCGGGCCGAGGCCGAACGGCAGCGCACCGCCGCCGTCTGAGAACGCCATGACGACGACGCACGACCGCGCTCCCCTCGCCTTCGCACGCCCTGGCACCGGCGCCTTCGCGCTCGCCATCGGCGCGATGGCGCTGGTGGTGCTCGCCTCCAACATCCTGGTGCAGTTCGCGATCAACGACTGGCTGACCTGGGGTGCCTTCACCTACCCGGTCGCCTACCTCGTGAGCGACCTCGTCAACCGGCGCTTCGGCCCCGGCATGGCGCGCCGCGTGGCCTGGATCGGCTTCGCAGTGGCGGTGGCGGTGTCGCTGCTGCTCGCGCCGGCGCGCATCGCACTGGCCTCGGGCAGCGCCTTCATCGCCTCGCAGCTGCTCGACATCCGCGTCTTCGACCGCCTGCGCCGCGGCCTCTGGTGGCGCGCGCCGCTGGTGGCCACCGTGGTCGCGGCGGTGCTCGACAGCATCGTGTTCTGGGGCATCGCCTTCGCGGGCACCGACGGCCCCTGGCTCACCTGGGCGCTCGGCGACCTCGGCGTGAAGCTGGCGGTCGGCGTGTTCATGCTGCTGCCGTTCCGCCTGCTGATCGGCCGCCAGGCGATGCGCCCGGCCCTGCGCTGACCCAACGACCCGGGATCCATTCCATGCAGGACGACGACCGCTTCCATTTCTACGAACCCGCGCTGGGCCACGGCCTGCCGCACGATCCGTTCAACGCGATCGTCGGCCCGCGGCCCATCGGCTGGATCTCCTCGCACGATGAGCGGGGCGTGCTCAACCTCGCGCCCTACAGCTTCTTCAACGGCTTCAACTACACGCCGCCGATCGTCGGCTTCGCGAGCATCACGGCCAAGGACAGCCTGCGCAACATCCGCGAGACCGGCGAGTTCGGCTGGAACCTCGCCACGCGCCCCCTGGCCGAGCCGATGAACCAGAGCTGCGCCGCGGTGCCGCCCGAGGTCGACGAGTTCGCGCTCGCCGGGCTCACGCCCGCGCCCTCGCGCCGCATCGCGGTGCCGCGCGTGGCCGAGAGCCCGGTGTCCTTCGAATGCCGGCTGACGCAGATCGTGCAGCTGCAGGCCGCCGACGGCCGCGCCATCGAGACCTGGCTGGTGCTCGGCGAAGTGGTGGGCGTGCACATCGCGCGCGAGCTGCTGCGCGAAGGCATCTATGACACCGCCGCGGCGCAGCCGATCCTGCGCGGCGGCGGCCCGGCGGACTATTTCGAGATCCGGCACGACAATCTGTTCAAGATGTTCCGGCCCCGCTGACGCGCACCGCGCGCCGCCCCACCGACTTCCAACCCCTAATTCCGACTTCGCGCCCCGCGCCGAATCCCGAGCAATGACCGACGCCCCCACCACCGCCCCGAAGACGAATTCGCGCAACAAGCCGCGCGGCCCCCGCCCGGACCTGGCTTCCCAGCTGCAGCAACTGCGCGGCGGTGCCGACGCCGCGCAGGAGCCCGGCGCCGAAGCCGCGCCCGCGGCCGGTGCCCGCCCCGAGGGCCAGGCGCAGCGCGACAACAACCCGCGCCGCAAGCCCCAGCGGCCGCAGCGTGGCCAGGGCCCGCGCGGCCCGCAGGGCGCCGCGCCGCAACGCCAGCCGCAGGCCCAGCCGCAACAACCCGCGCGCCCGCCGCGCAAGGCCAGCCCGGTGCTCGAGCGCCTGTTCGAGCTCTACCCGCAGCTGTTCGGCGCGCGCTTCGTGCCGCTGAAGCTCGGCGTCTACGAAGACCTGCTCGCGCGCCATCCCGAGGACTTCAAGACCGAGGACCTCAAGGTCGCGATGGGCCAGCATGCGCGCTCCACGCGCTACCTCGAGAGCGTGGCCGCCGGCCATCCGCGCCACGACCTCGACGGCAACGCGCTCGACCCGGTCGCGCCCGAGCATGTGCACCACGCCATCCTCGAGCTGCACCGCCGCCGCTCGCAGCGCACCGAGGACGACCTGCGCCCGCAACTGGTCACGCGCATCGCGCGCGCGATCGAGAACTCGGGCCTGGACCGCGAGGCCTATGCCGTGCTCGTGCGTTCGCGCGACGAGAAGGCCAATGCCGTGGTCGACGAGGCGCTGGCCGAACTGGCGGCGCAGGCCGCCAAGCGCGAAGCCCTGCTGCGCGCCTTCGAGGCCAGCGGCCGCGGCGAGCAGGAGTTCGCCGACATGTACGGCATGAAGCCCGGCGAGGTGACGCGCACGCTGCAGCGCGCGCGCAAGGAGCGCGAAGCGCCGGTGGCGGCGCCGGCACCGGTGGTCGCGGCGGAAGCCGAGGCCGTGGCGGCACCGGAAGCCACGCCCGACGCGGCGGCGCCCGCTTCCGAAGCCGCGCCGTCGGCGGACTGAGCGCCCGGCTTCGGGTGCATGGGCGCGGAAGTCCCGCGCCCCAAAAAAAGCCGCCACCCGAAGGTGGCGGCTCGCTGTCCGGATGAGACCGTGCTCAGCGCGCGTTCTGCAGCGCGGCGATGCGCTCCTCGATCGGCGGGTGGGTGGCGAACAGCTTGCCCATGGCGCCGGTGATGCCCATGGCCTCGACCGCCTTCGGCAGTTCGCCGGCCGGCAGGCCGCCCAGGCGCGCGAGCGCGTTGACCATCGGCTGGCGGTTGCCCATCAGCGCGGCGGCGCCGGCGTCGGCACGGAACTCGCGCTGGCGCGAGAACCAGGCCACCACGATCGCGGCGGCGAAGCCCAGCACGATGTCGAGCACGATGGTGCTCACGTAGTAGCCGATGCCGGGACCCGAGGAACGATCGTCGCCGCGGCGCAGGAAGCTGTCGACCGCGTAGCCGATCACGCGCGAGAGGAACACGACGAAGGTGTTCATCACGCCCTGGATCAGCGTCATCGTGACCATGTCGCCGTTGGCGATGTGGGCCACCTCGTGGCCGATCACGGCCTCGACCTCCTCGCGCGTCATGTTCTGCAGCAGGCCGGTGGACACCGCCACCAGCGAGGAGTTCTTGAACGCGCCGGTCGCGAAGGCATTGGGCTCGCCCTCGAAGATGCCGACCTCGGGCATGCCGATGCCGGCCTTGTCGGCGAACTTGCGCACCGTGCCGACGATCCAGGCCTCGTCGGGCGTCTGGGGGTTGTCGATCATCTGCAGGCCGGCGGTCCACTTGGCCATGGGCTTGCTGATGAGCAGCGAGATGATCGCGCCGCCGAAGCCCATGATCAGCGCGAAGCCGAGCAGGGCCGTGAGGTTCAGCCCGTTGGCCGTGAGGAAGCGATTGACGCCGAGCAGGCTGGCGACCACGCCGAGCACCGCGACGACCATCACATTGGTCAAAACGAACAGAAGGATACGTTTCAAGTTGAATTCTCCGTGGGGGAACGCTGCCGACCAGATGAGGGCCTTGCGGCCCGCTTCAAGCCGTTGCCGCCGCGTCCGCCTCCCTGCCTGGGTTGTTGTTGGTTCTGGAAGAAGGCGTCGCGCGCGGCCGTGCGGCGGCAGGCGGGTAGACAGATGATAGGAGCAAAAGTTCTAGCAGCCCGCTATCCGGGGCCTGGCGCGGGGGATTCGGCGGCGCTCCGCGCGGGGCGGAAGACCTGGGCGTCGGCATAGAAATCGGGCGCCTCGTTGCCGGCCCACCAGCCCGGCACGCCGAGCACCGGCAGCGGCACGAAGGGCTTGGTGGCGAGCCAGGCGGGGTCGAGGCGGCGCGCGAGCGCCTCATCGTCCAGCCCATCGACGCCTTGGGTCAGCAGCACGTGCGCCGTGGCGGCCTTGCGCGGTGCCACCAGCTTCTCGAGCAGCGCATGGCCGAACACGCGCAGCCGCGCCTGCGCCCACAGCCCGCGCCGCGCGCCGAACAGCGCCGGCCAGTCGCGCGCGACCAGCGCGCGCCACAGCTCGGGCGGCGCCTCGAGCAGCGCGCCGTTCTCGTCGAACAGCGTGAGCGCGTCGCGCAGCGGCCCGCGCGTGGCGCCGACGCCGGCACGCGCGATCTCGGCGGCCTGCAGTTCGTTGAGTCGGCGCTTGGCCCGCGGAAAGGCGCGCCACACGAGGCCGTTGAAGAAGTCGTGCAGGTTGTCGCGCGTGGGCACGGTGCCGGTCTCGAAGACGTGGGCCTCGTAGGCCCGGCCCGCGGGCAGCGCGTGCTGCGGCACGAAGGTCGGCGGCTGCGCGCCCCGCAGCGCCTGCGCCACCGGCAGGCCCCGCGCGATCGCGCCGGCCGCCGCTTCGCCGGTGGCGCGGTAGGGCGCGAGCCAGGGCCGGGTCCAGTCGATCGCGGCCATGCCCGCCATCGCCGGCAGGATCAGGCGGCGTCCGCGCCCGTCCAGCGGATGCGGTCGGGATGCTGCGTGAGCTTGAACTCGGCCGTGAGCTTGTCGAACAGCTTGAGCGAGCTGCCGTTCTTGCCGAGCAGGCCCGCCGCGCGCAGCGCCTTCGCCACCTCGTTGAGCGGCACGTCGGTGCCGGCGCGCAGCGCGGGCGCGGCACGCAGCACGAATTCGGCGGCCTCGGAGATCTCGGGCGCGCGCGCCGGTGCGGGCGCGGGTGGCGGGGGCGCCACCGGCACGGCGGCCGCGACCGCGGGCGCCGCGGCCTTCGCCACCTTCTTGGCGGCGGTCTTCTTCGCGGTCTTGGCCGCGGCCTTCTTCGCCGGTGCCTTCTTGGCCGGCGCCGTCTTCGCGGCGGCCTTCTTCGCCGCCGTCTTCTTCGCGGGCACCGTGCGCGCGGCCGGCGCCACGCCGTGGTGCGCGAGGTCCATGAAGCTGTCGTAGATGCCGACCGTCTCCTCGCCCGTCTTGCCCTGCTGGCCGATGCCGCAGACGCGGCAGCCCTTCTCGCGCAGCCGGATCACCAGCGGCGCGAAGTCGGAATCGGAGGACACCAGCACCACCACGTCGGGCCGCTCGGCGATCGCGAGGTCGATCGCGTCGACCGACAGCGCGATGTCGGTGCTGTTCTTGCCGGCCGAGAGATTGACCATCGGCCGCACCGACAGCCGCTTGAACAGCGCCTGCCGGTTCACGGCCATCTCGGCATTGCAGTAGGCCCGGCGCACGTGGATGGCGCCGTACTCGTCCATCGTGCGCTGCACGGCCTGCTCGATCACATCGGCCGAGACGTTGTCGGCGTCGATCAGCAGCATCACTCGAGTCATTGGCTCTCCCCCAGGCTACGCGCACTCATGAAAGTTTCCAGTTCAGGGTTTCGCCGCCGCGCAGCGGCTTGAGCGTGGCATCGCCGTAAGGCACGGTCTCGGGCACGGTCCAGCTCTCGCGCTTCAGCGTGACGGTGTCGGCATGGCGCGGCAGGCCGTAGAAGTCGGGGCCGTGGAAGCTCGCGAAGCCCTCGAGCTTGTCGAGCGCGCCGGCGTTGTCGAAGGCCTCGGCATAGAGCTCGATGGCGGTCAGCGCGGTGTAGCAGCCGGCGCAGCCCAGCGCGTGCTCCTTCAGGTGCGCCGGGTGCGGCGCGCTGTCGGTGCCGAGGAAGAAGCGGTCGCTGCCGCTGGTGGCGGCCTCGACCAGCGCCACGCGATGGGTCTCGCGCTTGAGCACGGGCAGGCAGTAGTAGTGCGGGCGGATGCCGCCGGTGAAGATGGCGTTGCGGTTGTACAGCAGGTGGTGCGCGGTGATGGTGGCGGCCGTGAAGCGGTCGGCGTCGCGCACGTAGTCGGCGCCCTCCTTCGTGGTCAGGTGCTCGAACACCACCTTGAGCTCGGGGAAGTCGCGGCGCAGCGGAATCATCACGCGGTCGACGAACACGGCCTCGCGGTCGAACAGGTCGATCGCGGGATCGGTGACCTCGCCGTGCACCAGCAGCAAGAGGCCGTGCATCTGCATCGCCTCGAGCGTCTTGTAGGTCTTGCGGATGTCGGTCACGCCGGCATCGCTGTTGGTGGTGGCGCCGGCCGGGTAAAGCTTGAGCGCGCGCACGCCGGCCTCGGCGGCCAGCGCGATCTCCTCGGGCGGCAGCTTGTCGGTCAGGTAGAGCGACATCACGGGCTCGAAGGCGCTGCCCGCGGGCACGGCGGCGCGGATGCGGTCGCGGTAGGCCACGGCCTGGGCGGCGGTGGTCACGGGGGGACGCAGGTTCGGCATGATCAGCGCGCGGCCGAACTGGCGCGCGCTGTGGGGCACGACGGCTTCGAGGGCGGCGCCATCGCGCACGTGCAGGTGCCAGTCGTCGGGGCGGGTGATCGTGAGGGTGTCAGTCATGGCGCGGCGATTGTCGCACCCGCCCTCGCGGCGGCGACGCGGCCCCCGCCGGGCATGACTTTGGGCACTTACGGCGACGCGGGGCTGCCGCCTAGGATGCGGCGACGAACCGCCCGGTGCGCGAAACCGGGACGGGGAACCACCTCGCGGGGAGACACAGGCCGATGAACGACACCACGCCGGGGCCGCTGGCGCAGGACGGCACGCTCGCGCTGCGCGTGCTGCGCGAGCACCTGGCCTCGGTCTACGCCGGCCACACGACGGCGATCGCGGCGCACGGCGTCTTCGCGCTCGCGATCGGCGTGTTCGGCTACTTCAACGTGGCGCCCGAGCACCGCGCGCTGGTGCTGGGCATCGTCACGACCATCGTGCTGATGGACCTGTACGTGTTGCTGTCGAAGCGCTGGACGCCCGCGGTGCCGCTGGCCGACAGCCCGCGCTGGGCCCGCCGCTACACCATCCACGTCACGCTGGTCAGCGCGATGACCGCGCCGTGCAGCCTGTTCCTGGTGGCGCTGCAGAGCCCCGCGATGACCACCTTCGTGACGGTCGTGATCATGGGCAGCTGGACCCGCGCGGTGCAGGCGCGCTGGCCACTCAAGGGCGCGATGTTCGGCTACGGCATCCCGATGATGAGCGGGCTGATCGCCGCGCTGGTCTGGTACGGCCACATGCTGAACTGGTTCCTGGCCGGCTTCGCGCTGCTCAACCTGGTGCTCACGCTGCGCGAGGGCGTGAAGCAGAACGAGCGCCTGACGGCCTCGCTGATGCTGCGCTTCGAGAACGAGGCGCTGGCCGCCCAGCTGCGCGAGCAGGTCGCGGCCACCGAGCGCGCGAGCGCCGAGAAGACCCGCTTCCTGGCCGCCGCCAGCCACGACCTGCGCCAGCCCATGCATGCGATCGCGCTGTTCGGCGCGGCGCTGGGCAGCACGCTGCGCCGGCGGCCCGAGATCCAGAACGTGGAACGGCTGATGCGCGCGGTCGACGCGCTGGGCGCCTCGCTCGACACCATGCTCGACATCTCGCGCCTCGACGCGGGCGTGGTCCAGGCGGCGCCGCGCGCGCTGTCGCTCGATGCCCTGCTGATCCCGCTGCACCACACCTTCTCGGCCCAGGCCGAGCGCAAGCGGCTGCAGCTGCGCGTGCGCGCCAGCGGCCTGTGGATCCACAGCGATCCGCAATTGCTCTACCGCATGCTGTCGAACCTGGTCGACAACGCGCTCAAGTACACGACGCAGGGCGGCGTCACGGTGATCGCGCGCTCGCGCGGCGACCAGGCCTGGATCGAGGTGCGCGACACCGGCATCGGCATCGCGCCCGAGCAGCGCGACCGCATCTTCGAGGAGTTCTACCAGGTCGACAACCTCGGGCGCGACCGCTCGCGCGGCCTGGGCATCGGCCTGTCGATCGTGCAGCGGCTCTCGCGCCTGCTCGGCCATCGCATCGAGCTGCGCTCGCACATCGGGCGCGGCACGCGCTTCCGGGTCGTGCTGCCGCTCGCCGAAGCCTCGGAAGCCTCGGCGGGCGTCTTCAGTCCGCTCGACCTCGAGCTGCCGGTGCGCCAGCGCTTCGAGGTGCCGGCGCTGCGCGGCCGCGTGCTGCTGATCGACGACGAGGAGGAGATCCGCAAGGCCATGACCGAGCTCATGAGCGCCTACGGCATCGAGGTCGCGGCGGTGGCCGACGAGGCCGAGGCGGTGGCGCTGTTGACCGGGCCCGGCGCGCAGGCCCCGCCGGTCGCACTGCTGCTGTGCGACTACCGGCTGTCGAGCGGCGTCGACGGACTCGAGCTCGGCCTGCGCCTGCGCGAGCGCTTCCGGCTCGACGCGCCGATGCTGCTGATCACCGGCGAGACCGCGCCCGAGCGGCTGCAGCGCGTGCGCGCCTCGGGCGTGCCGGTGCTGTTCAAGCCGGTGACCGCGGCCATGCTGATGCAGGCCATGGCCGAGCTGGTGCCGGCCGAACGCCGCGCGGAAGGTCCCGGCACCTGAACCTGTTCAGGCCACGGGCGCCGTGTCGCGCGCGCGGGCCAGGTCCTCGCGCCAGCGCGCATGGGCCGCCTCGCGCTCCTCGTCGGGCAGCCGCAGCAGCGCCGACGGATGCAGCGTGACGAACACCGGCCGTCCATCCGCGCGTTCGTGCAGCCAGGCGCCGCGCTCGGCCTGCACCGCCACCGGCCGGCCCAGCAGCGCGCGCGCCGCCGTGGCGCCGAGCGCGACCAGCGACTGCGGCCGCACCAGCGCGATCTCGGCATCGAGCCAATGGGCGCAGGCCTCGGCCTCGCGCTGCCCCGGCGTCTTGTGGATGCGCCGCTTGCCGCGCAGCTCGTACTTGAAGTGCTTCACCGCATTGGCGAGGTAGACGCCCTCGCGCGCCCAGCCGAGCTGCGCCATCGCGCGCTCGAGCAACTGGCCGGCCGGGCCGACGAAGGGCCGGCCCGCGAGGTCCTCCTGGTCGCCGGGCTGCTCGCCGACCAGCATGTGGCGCGGCGCGAGCGGCCCCTCGCCGCACACGGCCTGGGTGGCGTGCGCGCCGATCGGGCAGGCGCGGCAGGCATGGGCGGCCGCGCGCAGTTCGCCGAGGTCGGCCGGCATCGCGCCCTCGGCCGGAAGCGGGTGCAGCGCCATCGGCGCGCGGATGCGCCGCGCGGGCGTGGCCGGCGCCTCGATCATCGACTGGCTGCGCGCGTCGGCCGCGTCGGCCAGCGGCTGGATCAGCGCGGCCTCGGGCAGGTTGTGCCAGTAGCGGCGCGGCATCTCGCGCTGCATGGTCGCGAACTTGAGCCGCGCCGGATTGAAGATGTGGGCGTAGTAGGTGAGCCAGAGCTGCTCGCCCGCATCGGGCGGCGGCTTCTCGCGGCGGTCGGCGCCCGCGCGGAACGACAGCGCATGGCCATCCCATTCGACGCAGCGCTCGGGCGTGAGGATGGCCCAGCGCATCTGCGCGAAGCGGCGCGCGAAGAAGTCGGCATTGGCCTCGACGATGCGGTGCTCGGGCTCGAACCACGCGACATGGCGCTCGAGCCCGTCCTCGTCCGTGACCTGCGTGAAGCGCACGAAGGCGCGCATCTTGTGAATGTCGCGGTGCACCGCCTTTGCCATGCGCTGCGCCCGCATCATGTCGGCGTCGAGCGGATCGTGGCGCAGCGCGGGTTCGTGCGCGAGGCGCCAGAGCAGGCGGTAGAGCAGCGCGAAGCGCTGGGGATCGCGGTGCAGGATCACGTCGGTGCACAGCGCGACGAAGGCCGCGGGCACGGGCTGCAGCGCCACGGTCGACGGTGCGATGGCCTGCTCGGGTGCATCGCCGAACAGGCCTTCCCCGCCCTCGGGCTGTGCCACGCCCCACTCGACCCGCTCGGGCGGCACGCCATCGGCCAGCAGCTGCCGCGCGCGGCGCCGGAAACCGTCGAGGTCGACCGCGTCGTCGAGCCGCACCTGCATGGCGATGGCTCAGAACAGCGAGGCCTGCCGCGCCGGCTCGACGCGCGCCGAAGCCGCCATCGCCCCGGCCGCGGGCCGATGCCCGTCGGCCACCACGAAGGGCAGCACCTTGCGCGCGGGCACATGCAGCCGCCGCAGGTCGTCGGCGCGCACGCGTCGCACGCGCCGCGCCTGCAGCAGCCGCTCGACCGCCTTCACGCCCAGGCCCGGCACGCGCAGCAGCAGCTCGCGCGGCGCATGGTTGAGGTCGACCGGGAAACGCTCCGCATGCGCGAGCGCCCAGGCCATCTTGGGATCGACGTCGAGCCGCAGCAGGCCGTCGCGCTCGGCCACGATCTCGCCGTGCTCGAAGCCGTAGAAGCGCATCAGCCAGTCGGCCTGGTAGAGCCGGTGCTCGCGCATCAGCGGCGGCGCGGCCAGCGGCAGCGCGCGCGCCGCGTCGGGGATCGGGCTGAAGGCCGAGTAGTAGACGCGGCGCAGCCGGTAGGCGCCATAGAGCGTGGCGCTGGTCGCGAGGATGGCGCGGTCGTCGGTGGCGTCGGCGCCCACGATCATCTGCGTGCTCTGGCCCGCGGGCGCGAACGGCGGCGGCTTCGCGGCCACGGGCGCCGCGCCCGGCAGCGCGCGGATCGGCACCACGCGGCGCGCCTCCTCGCGCGTGTCGTCGATCTGCAAACGCAGTCGCGCCATCGAGCGGCGGATCGCGCTCTCGTCCTTCTCGGGTGCGAGGGCCTGCAGGCCCTCGGTGGTCGGCATCTCGACGTTGATGCTGAGCCGGTCAGCATAGCGGCCGGCGCGCGCGATCAGCTCGTCGCTGGCATCGGGAATGGTCTTGAGATGGATGTAGCCGCGGAAGTCGTGGTCCTCGCGCAGCGAGCGCGCGACCTCGACCACCTGCTCCATCGTGTGGTCGGGCGACTTGATGATGCCGCTCGAGAGGAACAGCCCCTCGATGCAGTTGCGGCGGTAGAAGTCGAGCGTGAGCTTCACCACCTCGTCGGCGCGGAAACGCGCACGCGGCACGTTGCTCGAGGCGCGGTTCACGCAGTAGAGGCAGTCGTACTGGCAGTGGTTGGTCAGCAGCACCTTGAGCAGCGAGATGCAGCGGCCGTCGGGCGCATAGCTGTGGCAGATGCCCATGCCCTCGGTCGAGCCGATGCCGCGCCCGCCCACCGAGTCGCGCGGCTGCGAGCCGCTCGACGCGCACGAGGCGTCGTACTTGGCGGCATCGGCCAGGATGGCGAGCTTGTGCTGGAGGTCCATAGGGGCGTGGGCGGCGAATACTGTACGTTCATACAGATGTTAACCGTCGCGCCCCCCCAACGGCCCTCCGGCCATGCTCGCGGGTCGGGCATTGCCGCCCCGCCCTTTCAGTCGATGTAGCGCAGCCCCGCCGCCGCCAGCGCCGGCCGCATGTCGTACATGTCGAGCCCGAGCACGCCGCTCGCGAGCTTCTCGCGCTTGGCGCTTTCCAGCGCTTCGCGCTGGCGCGCCTTCTCGAGCGTGGCCGCGGCCATCGCGCGCGGCACGCAGACCACGCCGTCGTCGTCGGCCACGACCGCGTCGCCGGGCTGCACCGACATGCCGGCGCACACCACGGGGATGTTGACCGAGCCCAAGGTGGCCTTCACGCAGCCCTTGCTGCTGATGGCCTTGCTCCAGACCGGAAAGCCCATCTGCTGCAGCGTGCGCACGTCGCGCACGCCGCCATCGATCACCAGCGCGCGCGCGCCGCGGGCCTGGAAGCTGGTGGCCAGCAGGTCGCCGAAGAAGCCGTCGCTGCTCGGCGCGGTGACGGCCGCCACCACGATGTCACCGGGGCGGATCTGCTCGGCCGCGACGTGCAGCATCCAGTTGTCGCCCGGATGCAGCAGCACGGTGACGGCGCTGCCGCTGACCTGCGCGCCCGGGTAGATCGGCCGCATGTACGGCGCGAGCAGGCCGACCCGGCCCATGGCCTCGTGCACCGTGGCCGAGCCCAGTGCCGCGAGGGCGTCGACGACCTGCGCGTCGGCGCGTTCGATGTGGCGATGGACGACGCCGAGTTCATGCATGGCGGGCTCCTTGGGTGGCATGTGATGGGGGATCGAACCGCCGACCGCGCGCATTCAGCTGCGCATCGAGCCGCGGAAAGACACGGCGCGCATTGCCTTCGTAGACCTGCGCGCGCTGGTCGGCACTGAGCGCGGCCGCCTCGATGTAGCGCCGCGTGTCGTCGTAGAAATGGCCGGTCTCGGGATCGATGCCGCGCACGGCGCCGATCATCTCGGAGGCGAACAGGATGTTCTCGACCGGGATCACGCGCGCGAGCAGGTCGATGCCCGGCTGGTGGTAGACGCAGGTGTCGAAGAACAGGTTCTTCAGCAGGTGCTGCGCGAGCGGCGGCTTCTTCATCTCCTGCGCCAGCCCGCGAAAGCGCCCCCAGTGGTAGGGCGCGGCGCCGCCGCCGTGCGGGATCACGAAGCGCAGGGTGGGGAAATCGGCGAACAGGTCGCCCTGGATGCACTGCATCACGGCCGTGGTGTCGGCATTGAGGTAGTGCGCGCCCGTGGTGTGGAAGCAGGCGTTGCAGCTGGTGCTCACGTGGATCATGGCCGGCACGTCGAGCTCGACCATCTTCTCGTAGAGCGGATACCAGTGGCGGTCGGTCAGCGGTGGGCTGTTCCAGAAGCCGCCCGAGGGATCGGGGTTGAGGTTGACGCCGACGAAGCCATAGTCGCGCACGCAGCGCTCGAGCTCGGCGATGCACGAGGCGATGGGCACGCCCGGCGACTGCGGCAGCATGGCCGCGCCCGCGAAGCGCTCGGGGAACATCGCGCTCACGCGGTGGCACAGCTCGTTGCAGATCGCGGCCCAGGTCGAGGACACGGCGAAGTCGCCGACGTGGTGCGCCATGAAGCTCGCGCGCGGGCTGAAGACGGTGAGGTCGATGCCGCGCTCGTCCATCAGCCGCAGCTGGTTGCCCTCGATGGATTCGCGCAGCTCGTCGTCGCCGATGCGCAGCTCGGACGCGGCCGGCGCGGGCCGCCCCGCGCCGAAGGCCTCGACCTGGCGCCGGCGCCAGGCCTCGAGCGCGGCCGGCGCGGTGGTGTAGTGGCCGTGGCAGTCGATGATCATGAAGTCGACGCCGTGCTCAGTCGGCCTTGATGTCGGCCGCGCGGATCACCTGCTCCCACTTGGCCGATTCGCTCTTGAGGAAGGCCGCGGCCTCCTGCGGGCTCGAGGGAGTGATGACCGCGCCGAGCGCGCCCAGCTTCTCGCGCGTGCCGGCATCGGCCAGCGCCTTGCGCGTTTCGGCATTGAGCTTGGCGACCACCTCTGGCGCGGTGCCAGCCGGGGCGAGCAAGGTCCACCAGACGCTGGCGTCGAAGTTCGGCAGGCCGGCCTCGGCCATGGTGGGCACGTTCGGCAGCATCGGCGCGCGCTGGGCGCCGCTGACCGCCAGCGCGCGCAGCCGGCCCGACTGGATGTGCGGCAGCACCTCGAGCGGGTTCAGCAGCATGAACGAGGTGCGTCCCGCGATCAGGTCGACCAGCGCGGGCGAGCCGCCCTTGTAGGCCACGTGCAGCGCATCGAACTTGCCGACCGAGGCCAGCAGCGCGCCGGCCAGGTGGCCCGAGCTGCCGTTGCCGGCCGAGCCGTAGCTCATGTCGCCGGGCTTGGCGCGCGCGGCCGCGAGCAGCTCGGGCACGGTCTTGTAGGGCGCGCTGGCCGGCACCACCAGCACCAGCGGCGCATAGCCCAGGCGCGCCACCGCGACGAAGTCGCGCAGGCCGTTGAACGACAGCTTGGGATAGAGCGTGTTGTTGGTCACCACGCCGTTGGCCGCCACCAGCAGCGAGTAGCCGTCGGGCGCCGAACGCGCGACGTTCTCGGTGCCGATGTTGGCGTTGGCGCCGGGCCGGTTGTCGACGATCACCGGCTGGCCCATCTGCGTCGACAGCCGCTCGCCGACCACGCGGCCCACGGTGTCGACCGCGCCGCCGGCCGCGAAGGGCACGACCAGGCGGATCGGCTTGCTCGGATACGGCGCCTGCGCGAGCGCCAGCGAGGGCGCGGCGAGGCAGGCCAGGAAGAGCGCGCCAAGGCGGCGGCGCAGCGGGGCGATGGATGTCATGAGCGAGTCTCCTGCGGATGTTCGAAGCGACGTGGAAGCAACGGGGCCCAGCGCCCCGGGAAAGCCGCGAGCCTAGGATTCGCAACGCGGCCGCACAATGCCGTTCCACTCCGCGAAACGATGGCCTCCTCCGCACGCGCTTCCTCCCGCACCGCCAAGCCAGTGCCGCGCGCCGAGGGCGTGACCGCGGTGGCGCGTTCGCTCGCCATCCTCGACGCCTTCGGCACCGCCGACGCGCAGCTCGCGCTCGCCGAGATCGCGCGCCGCACCGCGCTCGCCAAGCCCACCGCGCTGCGGCTCGCGCGCACGCTGGCCACGGCCGGCTACCTGGTGGCGCTCGAGGGGGGCGCCTGGCGTCTGGGCCCGGCGGCGGCGCGGCTGGGCGCGCGCTACCAGCGTGCCTTCGACCTGCGCAACGTGATCGAGCCGGCCCTGCAGCAACTGGCCGAACGCACCGGCCACAGCGCTTCCTTTTTCGCGCTCGAGGAAGGCCAGCGCGTGCGCCTCCTGCGCGTGCGCGGCGCCGACGGCTTCGTGAGCCCGAGCCGTGTCGGCGAACCGCTGCCGCTGGAGCGCGGCGCGGCCGGCCAGGTGATCCTCGCGTTCTCGGGCGCGCCGGGCGCCGCGCTCGACGCGATCCGCCGGCGCGGCCATCACCTGACCGTGGGCGAGGCCGACGCGGCCGCCGCGAGCGTGGCCGCACCGGTGTTCGCCGCGCGCGGCACGGTGCTGGGCGCGCTCAGCGTGGCGGTGCCGGCCGATGCGGCCGCGGCCGGCGAACTCGCGCGCCATGCGGCCACGCTGATGGAGGCGGCACGCAGGCTGTCGGATGCGCTCGCGGCCACGCGCTACGAGCCGCTCGAAGGCCGTGCGCGCAGCCTTTGGCACCCTTGAACTAGTCGGCCTTCACGCCCGCGGCCTTCACCACCGGCGCCCACTTCACGATCTCGCTGCGGATCGTCGCCTCGAACTCGGACGCGCTCGAACCCACGGGCTCGACGCTGAGCTCGGCCAGGCGCTGGCGCACCTCGGGCAGCTGGATCACCTTGACGATGTCGCCCGAGAGCCTGGCCGCGATCGGTGCGGGCAGGCCGCGCCGCGCGACGAAGCCGAACAGGCTCTCGAGCGAATAGCCGGGGATGGTCTCGCCAACGGTCGGATAGTCGGGATAGATGCGGCTGCGCTTCGCATTGGTCACGGCCAGCACCTTGAGCTTGCCGGCCTTCACGTGCGGCAGCGCCGAGTCGAGCAGCACGAAGCCCACCTGCACGCGGCCGCTCAGCAGGTCGTTGTACGCGGGTGCGCTGCCGTTGTAGGGGATGTGGACCATGCCGGTCTCGGCGCGCACGTTCATCATCTCGCCCGCCAGGTGGGTGGCGGTGCCGATGCCCAGCGAGGCATAGCTGACCGAGCCCGGCTTGGCGCGCGCCTTCGCGATCAGCCCCGCCACGTCGTTGGCGGGGAACGAGGGAATGGCGACCAGCGCGATCACCGGGAAGCCCAGCAGGCTCAGCGGCGTGAAGTCCTTCGTGGCGTCGTAGGGCAGGTCGTTGCGCAGCGAGGGATTGATGGTGAAGGCGCTGATGACGATGCCGAAGGTGTAGCCGTCGGCCGGCGCACGCGCGATGGCCTGGGTGCCGACGATGGTGCCGGCGCCGGGCTTGTTGTCGACGATCACGCTCTGGCGCCAGAGCTCGCCGAGCTTCTGCCCGAGCAGGCGGCCGATGACGTCGGTGGCGCCGCCCGGCGGCAGCGGGATCACCATCCGCACGGGATGCGAGGGGAAGGCGGAAGCGGGCTCCTGCGCCAGCGCGCGCAGCGGCAATGCGCCGCTCGCGGCGAGGGCGGCGCCGGCGCGCAGCAGGCCGCGGCGGGTGGCGGCTGCCGGTGGCAGGCGCGGGGGTTGTTCGGGGGTCACGGTGTCTCCTTGTCGGTATCGGGGGCGGGGTCGGTGGCGAGGCTCGGGCGCCGCGCGCCGTCGAGGTGCAGCCAGGGATGCAGTGCCCGGTCGCGGCGCTGGAAGGCGTCGATCTCGGCGCCGCGCGCGAGCGTGAGCTCGAGGTCGTCGAGGCCGCGCAGCAGCCCCTCGCGGCGCCGCGGCGGCAGGGCGAAGGGCAGCGTCGGCAGGCCCGCGCGCCGCACGGTGCAGGCCTGCAGGTCGACCGTGAGCACGGCATCGGCGCCCTCGGCCACGGCGCGCGCGAGCCCCTCCACCTGCGCGCGCGGCAGGCGCACCGGCAGCAGGCCGTTCTGGAAGCAGTTGCCCTGGAAGATGTCGCCGAAGCTCGGCGCGACGATGCAGCGGATGCCCAGCGCCATCAGCGCCCACACCGCGCCTTCGCGCGAGCTGCCGCAGCCGAAGTTGTCGCCCGCCAGCAGGATGCCCGCGCCACGGTAGCGCGGCTGGCTCAGCACGCAGGCCGGGTCCTCGCTGCCGTCGGCGCGAAAGCGCAGCGCGGCCAGCGCATGGGGACCGAGCTCCTCGCGCGGCACGCCGCCGAACAGCGGCTCGACGCGCACGATCAGGTCGGTGTCGATGTTGTCGCGCCAGAGCGGCGCGGCGGTGGCGGTGAGCACGCCGAACGGGGTCATGGCCGGGCCTTCATTTCGCGCGGGTCGACCAGGCAGCCCGCGATGGCCGAGGCGGCCGCGAGCTGCGGGCTCGCGAGATGGGTGCGCGCGCCCGGTCCCTGGCGGCCGACGAAGTTGCGGTTCGAGGTCGACACCACGCGCAGGCCCGGCGGCACGGCCTCGCCGTTGGCCGCCACGCACAGCGAGCAGCCCGACTCGCGCCATTCGAAGCCGGCGTCGAGGAACACCTGCGCCAGCCCCTCGGCCTCGGCCTCGCGCTTGACCAGCTCCGAGCCCGGCACGATCCAGGCGCGCACGCCGCTCGCCACGCGCCGGCCGCGCACGGTCTCGGCCGCGAGCCGCAGGTCGGAGATGCGCGCGTTGGTGCACGAGCCGATGAACACCCAGTCCACCGGCGTGCCCGCGATCGCGTCGCCGGCGCGCAGGCCCATGTAGTCGAGCGCGGCCTGCCATGCGGCGCGCTGCGCCGGATCGCTGGCCGCGGCCGGATCGGGAATGCGCGCGTCGATGCCGATGGTGTCCTGCGGGCTCGTGCCCCAGGTGACCTGCGGCACGACCTGCGACACGTCGATGCGCACCTCGCGGTCGAACACGGCATCGTCGTCGCTGCGCAGGGTGGCCCATTGCGCCGCGGCCTGGTCCCACTGCGCGCCGCCGGGCGCGAACGGCCGGCCGCGCACATAGGCCAGCGTGCGCGCGTCGGGCGCGACGATGCCGAAGCGCCCGCCCATCTCCACCGACAGGTTGCACACCGTCATGCGCGCCTCGATGTCGAGCGCGTCGATGGCCGCACCCGCGTACTCGACCGCGCAGCCCGAGGCGCCGGTGGCGCCGAGCCGGCCGATGGCATGCAGGATCAGGTCCTTCGCGCTGGTGCCCGCGGGCAGCGTGCCCTCGAAGCGGATGCGCATCTGGCGCGGGCGCTGCAGCACGATGGTCTGGGTCGCGGCCACGTGCTGGAACTCGGTGGCGCCGATGCCGAAGGCCAATGCGCCGAGCGCGCCGTGGGTGCAGGTGTGGCTGTCGCTGCAGACCACCGAGGCGCCCGGCAGCGTGAGCCCAAGCTCGGGCCCGACCACGTGCACGATGCCCTGCCCCGGCTGGCCGACGTCGAACAGGCGGATGCCCTGCAGCCGCGTCTCGTGGCGCAGGTCGGCCAGGTAGCGGATGGCGTTGGGCGTGTGGCCCTCGCGGCCCGGCGCGGTCGACACCGTGTGGTCGGGCATCGCGAAGGTCAGCTCGGGATGGCGCACCGGCAGCCCGCGCCGGCGCAGCGCCGCGAGCGCCTTGCTGCCGGGATCGCTGACCAGGTGGCGGTCGACGTGCAGCAGCGAGAAGCCGCCGCCCAGGTCGGACACCACGTGGGCATCCCATATCTTCTCGAAGAGCGTGCGGCCGGGCATGCGGGGTCTGTCGGCGTGAGCCGTCGTGGAGCGTCGTTGGTCTTATTGTATTGACATCAATACTTTTAGCCAACGCCCCGCTCCGCCCCGTCATCGACCGCTAAGATTTGCCCATGGACCTCAACAGGCAGCCCGGCGTGGCACTGCATCACCAGATCTCGACCCTGATCGAGGATATGGTCGCCAGCGGGCGGCTGCGCGACGGCGACCAGCTCCCCACCGAGGAGGAGCTGCGCGAGAAGTACGGCGTCTCGCGCGTCACGGTGCGGCGCGCGCTGCAGTCGCTGGAGGAGCGCGGCCTGCTCAAGCGCCAGCGCGGCCGCGGCACCTATGTGTCGGCGCCGTTGCGCTCGGCGCCGCTGCCGATGCCGATGGAGTCCTTCCTCGCGACCATGGCCGAGCGCCGCTCGCGCAGCAAGCCGTCGGTCAAGGAGTTCGGCTTCGTGCCCGCGCCCGCCGACGTGGCGACCGCGCTGCGGCTCGAGGAAGGCACGCCGGTGCTCCAGGTGGTGCGGCTGCGCAGCACCGGGCGACTGCCGATCCTGCACAGCATCGTCCACCTCGTCGAGGACGTGGGCCGGCGCTTCGTGCGGGCCGATTTTTCGCGGCTGTCGCTGACCGAGCTGCTGCAGGGCCAGGGCATCCGCTACGGCCGCATCGAGATGCTCACGCGCGCCACGCTGGCCGACGCGCCGCTGGCCGCGCTGCTCGGCGTGCCGATGGCCTCGGCGCTGGTCGACGTGCTGCGCATCGGCCACGACGAGGCCGACCGGCCCTTCGAGTTCCAGCGCCTGCGCGGTCCGTCTGACCGCTTCCACTCGCACGTCACGATCCGGGGCTGACCTCGCGCACGCGCTCCAGCGTGTAGTCGATGAAGGTGCGGATCGCGCGCGTGTGCTGGCGGTTCGGCATGTAGAGCATGAACATCTGGGTGCCGAAGATCGACAGCCGCCAGTCGTCGAGCGTGGTCAGCACCTCGCCGCGGCGCACGTCCTCGGCCACCACGTAGTCGGGCACCAGCCCGATGCCCAGGCCCGCGAGGATGGCCTGGCGCAGGAACAGGAAGTTCTCCGAGATCAGGGTCGGCTCGAGCACCACCTCGCGCCGGATCTCGCCCTGGTAGGCCGACACCCGCAGCTGCCGCCCGATGACCGCGGCCGTGACCACCGGCGCGCCATGCAGCCCGTCGAGCTGCTCGGGCAGCGGATGCCGCGCCGCGTAGTCGCGCGAGGCGCAGGCCACGTAGCGCACCGGGCCCATCGCGCGCGCCACCAGGTTCTGCGGCGGCTCGGGGATCACGCGGATCGCGATGTCGACCTCGTCGCGCAGCAGGTCCTCGATGCGGTTCTCGAACACCACGTCGAGCACGATGCCCGGGTAGCGGCGTTTGAAGTCGATCAGCCAGTCGGCCATGACCAGTTGCCCGTAGCCGCTGGGCACGCTCAGCCGCACCTGGCCCTGCAGCCCCTCGCCCAGCGTGGTGACCGATTCGCGCGCCGCGCGCAGCTCGCCCTGGATCGCGACGCCGTGCTGGTACAGGCGCAGGCCGATCTCGGTCGGCTCGGCGCGCCGGGTGGTGCGCCGCACCAACTGCGCGCCGACCGAGCGCTCGAGCTGGTTCAGGTGGTAGCTGACGTTGGCCCGGGTCATCTTGAGCCGGCGCGCGGCCGCGCTCAGGTTGCCGGCATCGATGATTTCGACCAGCAGGGTCAGCGATTGGAGGTCCATGGCCAGGATTTTGTCAAAAATCCTTTGACAGTCTGTCAACCGGCTATGCAATTGTCAAAACCGGCAGCGGTGCAAAGAATGCGGGGTTCACCCCCCCAGAGCCTCGCGCCGCTCCGGCGCGTCACCGAGACAAGCGACACGCACATGGCCACCCCGACCTCCAGCCCCTCCACGTCCTCCGGTCCCGTCGCCTTCGAGCGCCAGGGCGACGTCTTCGTCGTGACCATCGACAACCCGCCCGTCAACGCCCTGGGCGTGGATGTGCGCCGCGGCCTCGTGGCCGCCATCGACGCGGCCGAGGCCGACGCCGCGGCCAAGGCCGTGCTGATCGTGGGCGCGGGCCGCAACTTCATCGCCGGCGCCGACATCCGCGAGTTCGGCCAGGCGCCGCAGCCGCCGTCGCTGCCCGAGGCCTGCCTGAAGATCGAGAACTGCAGCAAGCCCGTGATCGCCGCCATCCATGGCGCCGCGCTCGGCGGCGGCCTCGAGGTGGCGCTGTCGGCCCACTACCGCCTGGCCTCGCCCACCGCCAAGCTGGGCCTGCCCGAAGTCGCGCTGGGCCTGTTGCCCGGCTCGGGCGGCACGCAGCGCGCGCCGCGCCTGATCGGTGTGAAGCCCGCCATCGAGCTGATGCTCAGCGGCCGCCACGCGCTCGCGAAGGAAGCGCTGTCGCTGGGCCTGGTCGACCGCCTCGGCACCGACGCCGACGCGCGCGCCGAAGGCCTGGCCTATGCCAACGAACTGATCGCCGCCAACGCCCCGGTGCGCCGCACGCGCGAGGCCGGCGCGCTGGCCGACCAGGAAGCCAGCCGCGCCGCCCTCGAGGCCGCGCGCGCCGACACCGCGAAGAAGAGCCGCGGCCTGTTCTCGCCGATGAAGATCGTCGAGGCGGTCGAGGGCGCCCTGACGCTGCCCTTCGACGAAGGCATGGCGCTCGAGCGCAAGCTGTTCCTGCAGTGCATCGACAGCCCGCAGCGCGCCGGCCTGATCCACGCCTTCTTCGCCGAGCGCGAAGTGCTCAAGGCGCCCGAGACCCGCTCCGCCAGCCCGCGGCCGCTGGCGTCGGCCGGCATCGTCGGCGGCGGCACCATGGGCGCGGGCATCGCGGTGGCGATGCTCGACGCCGGCCTGCCCGTGACCATGATCGAGCGCGACGACACCCAGCTCGCGCGCGGCCGCGCCAACGTCGAGAAGGTCTACGACGGCCTGATCGCCAAGGGCCGCATCACGCCCGAGGCCAAGGCCGCCGTGATGGCGCGCTTCTCGGGCTCGACCTCGTACGACGCGCTCGCCGACGTCGACATCGTGGTCGAGGCCGTGTTCGAGGACATGGGCGTGAAGAAGGCCGTGTTCGCCGAGCTCGACCGCGTCTGCAAGCAGGGCGCGGTGCTGGCCACCAACACCTCGTACCTCGACATCGACGAGATCGCCGCCAGCATCTCGCGGCCGCAGGACGTGGTGGGCCTGCACTTCTTCTCGCCGGCCAACATCATGAAGCTGCTCGAGATCGTGGTGCCCGCCAAGGTGCGCGCCGACGTGGTCGCCACCGGCTTCGAACTCGCGAAGAAGCTCAAGAAGGTGCCGGTGCGCGCCGGCGTGTGCGACGGCTTCATCGGCAACCGCATCCTGGCCGTGTACCGCCAAGCCGCCGACCACATGATGGAAGACGGCGCCTCGCCCTACGAGATCGACGCCGCCGTGCGCAACTTCGGCTACCCGATGGGCCCGTTCCAGGTCTCGGACCTCGCGGGCGGCGACATCGGCTGGGCCACGCGCAAGCGCAAGGCCGCCACGCGCGACCCGCAGGCGCGCTACGTGCAGGTGGCCGACCGCATCTGCGAGCGCGGCTGGTTCGGCCAGAAGACGCAGCGCGGCTACTACCTCTATCCCGAAGGCGCGCGCACCGGCCAGCCCGACCCCGAGGTGCTGGCGATCATCGACGCCGAGCGCGAACGTGCGGGCGTCAAGCCACGCGCCTTCACCGAGGAGGAGATCATGCGCCGCTACATGGCCGCGATGATCAACGAGGGCGCCAACGTCGTGCTGCAGCGCATCGCGCTGCGCCCGCTCGACGTCGACGTGACCTTCCTCTACGGCTACGGCTTCCCGCGCCATCGCGGCGGCCCGATGAAGTACGCCGACATGGTGGGCCTGCCCAAGGTGCTGGCCGACATCCAGGAGTTCGCGAAGGAAGACCCGATCTTCTGGAAGCCGTCGCCGCTGCTGGTGCAGCTGGTCGAGCGCGGCGCCGACTTCGCGAGCCTCAACCAGTCCGAGTAATCAGAGTCCATTCCAGTCAGCCGTCCAGGAGACATCCCCATGCGTGAAGCCGTCATCGTTTCCACCGCCCGTACCCCGCTCACCAAGGCGCACCGCGGCGAATTCAACATCACCCCCGGCCCCACGCTGGCGGCCTTCGCGGTCAAGGCCGCGGTCGAGCGCTCGGGCCTCGACCCGGCGCTGATCGAGGACGCCATCCTCGGCTGCGGCTATCCCGAGGGCACCACCGGCCGCAACATCGCGCGCCAGGCCATCGTGCGCGCGGGCCTGCCGATTTCGATCGCCGGCACCACCGTCAACCGCTTCTGCGCCTCGGGCCTGCAGGCGATCGCGATGGCCGCGGGCCGCATCGTGGTGGACGGCGCGCCGGCCATGATCGCGGGCGGCGTGGAAAGCATCTCGCAGATCCGCAGCCGCAGCGCCACCGACAGCGGCGACAACGGCATGGACCCGTGGATCGTCGAGCACAAGCCCGCGCTCTACATGGCGATGATCGAGACCGCCGACATCGTGGCCCAGCGCTACAACATCAGCCGCGAGGCGCAGGACCGCTTCTCGGCCGAGAGCCAGCGCCGCACCGAAGAAGCGCAGCTCGCGGGCCGCTACAAGGACGAGATCGTCGCCTGCACCACCACCATGGCGGTGACCGACAAGGAGACCAAGGAGGTCACGCACCGCGAGGTCACGGCCACCGAGGACAACTGCAACCGCCGCGGCACCACCTACGAGGCGCTGGCCAAGCTCAAGCCGGTGATGGGCGACGACAAGTTCATCACCGCGGGCAATGCCTCGCAGCTCTCCGACGGCGCCTCGGCCTGCGTGCTGATGGAAGCCAAGGATGCCGAGCGCGCCAACATCAAACCCCTGGGCGCCTTCCGCGGCCTCGCGGTCGCGGGCTGCGAGCCCGACGAGATGGGCATCGGCCCGGTGTTCGCCGTGCCCAAGCTGCTCGCGCGCCACGGCCTCAAGGTCGAGGACATCGGCCTGTGGGAACTCAACGAAGCCTTCGCCTCGCAGTCGATCTACTGCCAGGACCGGCTGGGCATTCCCTCGGAACGCCTCAACGTCAACGGCGGCGCGATCTCGATCGGCCACCCCTTCGGCATGACCGGCGCGCGCCTCGCGGGCCATGTGCTGATCGAAGGCAAGCGCCGCGGCGCCAAGTACGCCGTGGTCACGATGTGCATCGCCGGCGGCATGGGCGCCGCTGGCCTGTTCGAAATCTATTGAGGAGCGCGCGATGGACCTGAACTTCACCCCCGAAGAAGAAGCCTTCCGCGGCGAGGTGCGTGCCTTCCTGGCCGACAAGCTGCCCGCGCGACTGTCGGACAAGGTGCGCGGCGGCAAGATCCTCGAGAAGGCCGACATGGAGGAATGGCATGCCATCCTCGATGCGCGCGGCTGGCTCGCCAACCACTGGCCCGAGCAGTACGGCGGCCCGGGCTGGACGGCGGTGGAGAAGTTCATCTTCGAGAACGAGTGCGCGCTCGCCTTCGCGCCGCGCATCGTGCCCTTCGGCGTGAACATGCTCGGGCCGGTGCTCATCAAGTACGGCAACGAGGCACAGAAGCGCCACTGGCTGCCGCGCATCCTCAACGGCGCCGACTGGTGGTGCCAGGGTTATTCGGAACCCGGCGCGGGCTCCGACCTCGCGGCCGTGAAGACCTCGGCCGTGCGCGGCATCGACGCGCAGGGCGACCACTACATCGTGAACGGCCAGAAGACCTGGACCACGCTGGGCCAGCACGCCAACATGATCTTCTGCCTGGTGCGCACCAACCGCG
>Ga0209025_1000363_pt1 | contig 96763 bp, 95 predicted proteins | sample AraplaMF_Col_mLB_FD_184256 | JGI IMG/M metagenome (GOLD analysis project Ga0209025, IMG submission 184256) | Arabidopsis root microbial communities from the University of North Carolina, USA - plate scrape MF_Col_mLB (SPAdes) (version 2) | ecosystem: Host-associated > Plants > Roots > Endosphere... | reverse complement strand
GGCGCGCAAAGGCGACGGCGAACCCGGAGTCAAGACCATCTGGCAAGGCCTGCAGCGAGTGGTGGATTTCGCCGCAGGCCTCAGGTACGCCCGTGAACTTGACGACTGAGATGTGTGTAATCAAATGGCTTTGAGCGGCTCTTTTTCCTTCTATGGCCACCAACGACGAATTCCGCCGCAAGTTCGCCGCGTTCGTCGAGCGCGCCAAGGGCAATCAGGAGCAGGTGGTGCGCAAGGTGGCGCTGGACCTGATGACCAGCTTCGTGATGCGCTCCCCTGTGCAATCCGGAAGATTCAGGGGCAACTGGCAGGTGCAATACACGCTGACACCGACCACGTTGGATCGGGTCGATCCGACTGGGCGCGCTGCCATTGCCGACGCAACGCTCGATCTGTCCCGGATTGTCATGGGACAGACCATCTACCTGGCCAACCACCTCCCATACGCTCAGCGCTTGGAATACGGCTGGTCGCAGCAAGCGCCGGCCGGGATGGTTCGCATCACTGTGGCTGAGTTTGACCAGTACCTGACTAAGGCTGTCGGAGAGCTGAAGAAATGAGCATTGCCGCCATCCGTGCCGCGCTGGAGACTCGACTGCTGGCAATGACGCCGACCATTGGCACGGCGCCTGAAAACAACCAGTTCACGCCGACGCCAGGCGCGCCGTACCAGCGAATGGATCTGCTACCAGGCTCGCCGGAGAACCCGGCCTATGGCACGTACTACCGAGAGGTTGGCGTGTTCCAGGTCACGCTGTGCTACCCACAGAACGGCGGCCCGGGAGCCGCACAGGCGCGGGCGGCGATGATCCGCGACTGGTTCAAGCGAGGAAGCACCTTGGTCGCCAGCGGCATTGAGGTCACCGTGCGCCGCACACCGGCCATCGGGCCCGGATTTCAGGACGGCGATCGCTTCTGCATCCCGGTCAGCATCGACTACTTTGCCAGCGTTTTCGCCTGACGCCGGCCCGCATCTTCAACGCCTCGCCTTGCGCGGGGCTTTTCTGTTTGGAGCAAGAAAATGCCCATCGCAAAGGGGTTGTTCAAGCAACTGCGGTACAAGCTGCAGACGGCGCAGGGCGTCGCCGCCGGCACCACCGGCGGCCAGATCCTGCGCCGCGTCACGTCGGACATCGCGCTGAACAAGGACACCTACCAGTCCGAGGAGATCCGCTCCGACCAGCAGATCGCCGATTTCCGCCACGGCGTGCGCCGGGTGGCCGGCACGATCAACGGTGAAATCTCGCCGGGCACGTATGCCGACATGATCGCCGCCATCCTGCGCCGTGACTTCGCCGCGGTGAGCGCCATCACCGGCGCCAGCATCACGATCGCCGTGGGTTCGCTGCTGGGCACTGTGCAGGCCTACACCGTTACGCGCGCCGCCGGTTCGTACCTGACGGACGGCATCAAGGCCGGCGACGTGGTGCGGCTGACGGCCGGCTCGTTCAACGCCGCCAACCTGAACAAAAACCTGCTGGTGGTGTCGCTGACCGCGCTGGCGCTGACCGTCATCCCGCTGAACGGCGTGGCGATGGTCGCTGAAGGCCCGATCGCATCGGCCACCGTGTCGGTACCGGGCAAGAAGACCTACGTGCCGACCAGCGCGCACACGGACAAGTACATTACCTTCGAGCACTGGTTCTCGGATGTGGCGCAGTCCGAGCGCTTCACCGACTGCAAGCTGGCGCAGTTGGACTTGAACCTGCCGGCGACCGGCATGGCCACGCTGGCAGCGCAGGTGCAGGGCCTGGACATGGTCTCGGCCACGTCGGCGTACTTCACCGCGCCTGCTGTGGAGACCACCTCCGGCGTGGTGGCGGCCGTGAACGGCGTGCTGCTGGCGGGCGGGCTGCCGGTGGGCCTGGTGACCGGCATGAGCGCATCGATTAACGCCAACCTGACCGGCGACCCGGTTGTCGGCCAGAACACGCTGCCGGACCTGTACCCGGGCCGCGTGGTGGTGACCGGCCAGTTCACCGCCTACTTCCAGGACGCGGTGCTGCGCGATGCCTTCGTCAATGAGACGGAGATCGGCATTTCCGCGGCGTTGACCACCGGGAACACCGGCACCGCCGACTTCCTCGCAATGACCATGTCTCGCGTGAAGCTGGGCAGCGCCAGCAAGGACGACGGCGAGAAGGGCCTGATCCAGACCTTCGCCTTCCAAGCGCTGCTGAACGGCGCTGGCGGCGCAGGCACGGCCAACGAGAAGACCACCATCTCGGTGCAAGACTCGCTCGCATAAGACGGGCAGTCCACGGGACAGCGCTCCCACCCATGGGAACTTCGCGGGCTGGCATGTGCTGGCCCGCAACTTTTTGGAGCAGACGATGGAACAGAACACCGCGGCGCCGACGCGCTCGATCGCATCCCTGAACCTGGTGCAGGCCAGCGAGACTGGCTACGAGTTCGAGGTCAAGAATTCGGACGGCATCGGGCTGGGCGTCTTCATCACGGTGCGCGGCGAGCATTCGGACACCGTGCGCGCGGCGGCCCGCAAGGAGATCAACGCCTTCCGCGAGCGGTCTTACCAGGCTGGCAAGAAGGGCGAGGCCATCGTGCCGGATCCGGTCGAAGACGACGAGGCCAAGGCCATCGCCGGAGCGGTTCTGCGCACGGTGTCGTGGCGCGGTCTGGATGAGCCGTGCACGCCGGACAACGCCCGGCTGCTGTACACGGTCAACCCTGAAGTCCGCGGCCAGGTCTACGCAGCGGCGGCCCAGTCGGCAAATTTTCTGAAGGTCTGACGGCCGACCTGATCGCGTACGCGGAGCATCAGGCGGCGCTGGATGAGCGCCTTCCTGATGGCTCGACCGTCAGGCAGAACCTCGAATCGGTGGCGCGCCAGACCGGGCGGCGGCCGGAAGGGCTCGACGGCCCGGAACTCCCGCCGGCTGGCTTCCAGATCTGGGGCTGGTTCATGGAACTGAACACCACCAGGCCGGTTGGAATGGGCCTGTCGCCCATCACCTACACCGACATTCACGCCTTCTTCACCATGATCGGCGAGCGCCCCGCGCGCTGGCAGCTGGACGCCATCCGGCGGCTCGATCGTGTGGTGATGGAGGCAACCAAGAAGAAGGGGTAAGTCGTGGATATCGCCTCGCTCAGCTTTGCGATGGATACCTCCGGGCTGAAGCGGGGGGAGGATGCGCTCGACCGCACCGAAAAGGCAGCCAATCGCACCGCCGACGCGATGGACAAGGCGGGAAAGAGCGGAGATGCCGCATCTGCGGGGATCGGCAAATCCGCAAAGGCCGCTACTGAGGCGAGTGCATCGCTTGACCGCTACGAGAAGTCTGCTCGCCAGGCAGGTCAGGCTACCGAGCAATTTGAGCGGCAGGCTCGTTCGGCAAGCGCTTCGAACACCCCGGCCAAAGCCGCTTCACAGACGGCGGAAGCCTTCGACGCGATCGGGGCCAAGGCTACGCAGTCGGGGAAGAAGGTCGAGCAGTCCGCCGCGGCGGCAGCCAACGCCATGCGCATGCTGCCGGCCCAGATGACGGACATCGGCGTCGGGCTGGCCACCGGCCAGTCGCCGCTGATGGTGCTGCTGCAGCAGGGCGGCCAGTTGAAGGACATGTTTGGCGGCCTGGTGCCGGCCATCCAGGCGACTGCCTCGTATGTCGCTGGCCTGGTGAACCCGATCACCGTTACCGCCGGCGCCGTCGCGGCGCTGGGCTACGCCTACTACGCCGGTAACAAGGAAGCCAAGGAGTTCAACGCCACGCTGCAGCTGACCGGCAACTACGCCGGCCTGACGGCTTCCTCGCTGGAGAACATGACCCGCAGGGTGGCGGCCGACGCGCGCACGTCGTTTGGCGAGGCGCGCGACGTGCTGATGGACTTCGCCAAGACCGGCCGGCTGACCTCGTCGGAGATGGAAGGGCTGGCCACGGTGGTCGTGCGCACCGCGCAGCTGACTGGCGAGTCGCTGGAGGATGTCAGCAAGGACTACGCCAAGGTCACCGCCGACCCGGCGAAGTGGGCAGCCGAGCACAATCAGGCCATGCACTTCATGGACGTGGCCACCTACCAGCACATCAAGGCGCTGCAGGACGCTGGCGACAAGCACGCTGCCGTGCAGGCGGTGATCGAGGCGGCCACCGCGCAGGTCGCCGCGTCGTCCACACAGCACCTGTCCAAGGCTGAGCAGGCATGGCGCAACCTGAGCGCCGGCGTGCAGCAGTTCTGGGCTGAGCTGAAGAAGGGCCTGAGCACTGGACCGACGCTGCAGGACCAAATCGATACCCTGATGGGTGAGCGCCGGGACATTCAGGGCAACCGTCTGGCGGCCGGTCGGGTGGCGTCGATCGACAGGCAGGTCGCACTGCTGCAGGAGCAGCAGCGCATGGAGCAGCGCGCGGCCGAGTCCGCCTCGGCCAACGCCCGGAAGCAGGAAGATGCCATCGCCGCCCAGCTGCGCGTCGACAAGATGCGCGACGAGGTGATGACCAATGCCCAGCGGCGCCAGAAGGAACTGGACAAGCTGGACAAAGACCGCGCGGCGATCCTGGCTGCCGGTGGGTCGTTCAGCGATGCCGACTACTCGCGCCTGGCTGCTGGCATCAACGAGAAGTACAAGGATCCGAAGGGCAGCGGATCCGGCGCGGCCGCGCGACTGGAGAACACGCTTGGCGGACAGATCGCTGCACTGGAGGGCTATGCGCGTCAGGCCAAGCAGATCGAGCGGTCTACCCAGCTTGACCTGCAGAACGAGCGCACCCAGGGCCTGATCTCCGAGCGTGAGTATCTGGAGAAGTCGTACACGCTGAAGGAAAACGCGCTGCAGGATCAGCTGGCCATTGCCGAACTGGAGGCAGAGGCAGCCAGCGGGCGCAAGTCCCTGGCCGAGCGCGAGCGGTACGCGTCCAAGGTGCAGGAACTGGAAGAGCAGATCGTCAACGTCCGCAAGGAAGGCACCAACGCTGTCGCGGCGTACGACAAGCGCGCGACCGATTCCCTGCGCGCGTACACGGATGCGCTGGACAACGCGCTGAAGCTGCGCCAGCAGGAGATCGGCCAGAACATTGCCGGCTTGGGCATGGGCGACACGGCGCGCGACCAGCTGGCGCGCATCCAGCAGGCGAACCGCGACTTCGATCAGAAGTTCTATGACCTGAGCAGGTCGCGGCGCGAGGGTCGGATCAGCGAGGACGACTACCAGGCACAGCTGGCAGCGCTGCAGCAGTACCAGACCGACCGTGTGTTGCTGGAGCAAAGCGCCACCCAGCAGATGCTGGCGGCGCAGTCCAGTTGGGAACTCGGCGCCACTCGATCGCTGGCCAACTATGCGGACGCCGCGCAGAACGTCTTCTCGCAGACTGAAAGCCTGGTCACGAGAGCGTTCGGATCGATGGAAGACGCCTTAGTGAGCTTCACCATGACCGGGAAGCTGAATTTTGGCGACTTCGCCAAGGCGATCATCGCCGACCTGGTCCGGATCCAGACCCGCGCGGCGCTGTCCGGGATCTTCAGTCAACTGGGCAATCTGGTGGTTGGCGCCATCGGGGGCTCCATGCAGTCGTCCTATGGCGGCATCCAAGGCAGTACGGACTTTGCCGGCACTCCTGTCGACCTGAGCAATCCGGTGGGCACGCCCTTGGCGCGCGCAGGCGGCGGTGATGTACAGGCAGGGATGCCGCTGCTGGTCGGCGAGCGTGGCCGTCCCGAACTGTTTGTGCCGGACAGCAACGGCACGATCATTCCCGACAACGTTCTGGCGCGGCAGAGCGCACAGCAAGCCGCCTCGATGTCGATCGAGTTCCACAACACCTACAACATCGACAGCCGGACGGACCGCGCCGAGGTGATCGCCGCCATCGAGCGGAGCCAGCAGCAGACGAAGGCCCAGATCCTGGACAGCATGAATCGCGGCGGCACGTTCTCGCCGAAACGGTAAGCCATGACGACACTGACGTTCCCTGACGACATCCTGCCGGCGAGCGCCATGTTCGGGCTGCAGTCCAACACCGAGAGCTTCGTTTCCCCGTTGAATCGGGCCACGCAGACGGTAGAGAGGCCGGGCGCGCTGTGGAAGGCGCGCTTGACCTTCACCACGATGAGCCTGCAGCAGCAGCGCAAGCTGCAGGGCTTCCTTGCGGCGCTGAATGGCATGGCCGGGCGCGTCTACCTGTGGCCCCATGGGTCATCGATCGCCGACATCGCCGCGTTGCCGGTAGAGGCCACGATGGTGCTGGATTTCCTCGGGCAGTCGTATCAGGTGAATGGTGCGCCCGTCGTCAACGGCACCATGATCGACTTCAACTACCTGCCATCGAAGTACTGGCCAGCAAATACGCTCGTGCTTCGCGCTGGGGAGTATCTGGAGGCCGGCGGTGAGCTGAAGATGGTGACGGGAGACGTCGTCAGTGACGCGAGTGGTACTGCCTTGGTGCCTGTCGCGCCGTCGTTCCGCAGTGCGCCAGCCAACCTGTCGATCATTGGTCTGGACAAGCCAAAAGCCTTCATGCGCCTGGCCAGCGACGTCTGGGAGTTCGTCAGCACGCCAGCATTCCGACATGACGCCTTCTCAGTCGACTTCATCGAGGTGCCGATATGACGCGCGCGCTGGACAGCGGGAATGTCGCGCTCATCACCGCGGGCCATGTTCCGTACGTCTTCTTTGTGCAGCTCGATTTCTCGCAGCCGCTACGCGTCTGCAGCGCCGGCTACAACATGGACTGGAACGGTGCGACATGGCTCGGCCTGGGAAACCTGGGAAGCATTGAGCCGATTCAGGAGCAGGCGAGTCTGGAGGCTACGGGGGTGCGTCTCACGCTCAGTGGTGTTCCAACAGAGCATGTGGCGATCATGCTTGCCGAGCAGTACCAGGGCCGGCCGTGCCAGATTTGGTTTGCACCATTGAGGTGGGACTTGCAGTTGGGCTACGCCCCCATTCGCTTGTTCTCCGGGCGCATGGACGTACCCACCATCGACGTCGGCGATACCGCATCGATCACGGTTTCTGCCGAGTCGCGGATGGTGGCATGGGATCGTGCGAAGGTGCGCCGCTACAACAACGAGGACCAGCAAAGCCGGTATCCCGGTGACCGCGGCTTTGAGTTCGTGCCGCAGATGGTAGAAAAGCAGCTTACCTGGGGGCGTTGATGCAGCGTTTGGAAGACTGGCCGACTCGCCTTGCCGAGTTCATCGAAGCCCGCCGCGAGCGGGCTTTTTCATGGGGCGACAGCGACTGTTGCCTCTTCGTCTGCGATGCGATCGAGGCGATGACCGGCAGCGACCCGGGCGGGCGCTGGCGTGGCTTGTATAGCAGTGAGAAGGGCGCGCGCAGGGTCTTGCGTGACAACGGCGGCGTGAGCGGCATTGCAACGCTGGTGCTAGGCGCAGCGGTGCCGGCGGCGCTGGCTGGCCGGGGTGACGTGGCCCTGATCGACTCTCCGAACGGCGAAGCACTGGCCCTATGCCTTGGTGGCTTGATCGCGGCACAGGGGCCGGACGGGATCAAGTTCTTAGACATGAAGCAGGCGAAGGCAGCCTGGAAGGTATAGGAGGCTTCGTATGCCGGCAGTTGTCGCTCTAATCCCGGCGATTGCGTCGCTAACTGCTCTCGCAGTCGGTGCGACAGCCTTTACCGTGGCGCTGGTTGGGCTCGGGGCGAGCATCGCAGTGGGACTTCTCATGGGGAGCGTCTTCAAGCCACGCACCCAGAACGGTTTCGCCGCCGAGGCCCAAGGTCGCACGCAGATCGTCCGATCGAACGTCCAGCCGAGGAACATCATCTACGGCCGCGCGATGACGTCCGGCCCGCTTGTCTTCGCGGCCAGCACTGACGGCAATGGCAAGGCCAACCAATTCATGCACCTTGTGGTGGCGCTGGCCGACCATGAGTGCGATGCCATTGAAGAGGTGTTTCTCGGGGAAGATCCTGTAGGCGGCATCGACTCCAGCGGATTCGTCACCGGCGGCAAGTTCTTGAAGGCGTCGGGCGAGTCCCGCACGCATTCGAAAAGCATCCCCGGCGGTCAGTCGCAGGTCACCTACGACCTGGACGAGACGGTCTACCGCGTCGTTTCCGCGGCAGGCTATACCGAAGCCATGGGGTATGTGCAGGAGTTCGCCTACACGGTGGACTGGTACCAGGGCTCGAAGACCGTCACGGTCCGCTCGATCGATCCGGCCACTCGCGTGATAGTGGTCACCTATGAGGCGTTGGAGTCGAAGGCGCTGGTCCGGGTCAAGAAGCACTTGGGGGCTCCGGATCAGGCTGCCGACGGCGATCTGGTCGCCGAGGTTCCGGGCTGGACGTGGGATCACCGCCTGAGCGGCGTTTGCTATGTCTATCTCCGCCTGGAGTACGACGTGGACATCTTTCCGAACGGCTTGCCGAACATCAAGGCGGTGGTGCGCGGGAAACGCCTGTACGACCCGCGCACTGGCGGGACGTACTGGTCGCACAACTGGGCCCTGTGCGTCTACGACTATTTGAGGGACGAGCGCGGCTTCGGCTGCACCGACGCTGACATTGACCTCGCCACGGTGATCGCCGCGGCGAACATCAGCGACGAGCCGGTGCAGACCGACACGGCGGTGTGGCAAGAGCGCTATCTGTGCGACGGCATTGTCATGTCCGACAAGTCGCCGCGCGACAACCTGGCGGAGCTGGTTACGGCTGGCGCCGGTGTAGCGGTCATCGCCGGCGGCGTGTTCCGTGTGTTTGCCGGAGCCTACGATGTCCCAACGGTCACGCTGACGGAATCGGACCTGCGCGGTCCGGTGAAGGTGCAGCCGCGCACGTCGCGCAAAGACCTGTTCAACGTGGTCAAGGGTACCTACATCGATCCGGGCAAGTACTGGCAGCCGGGCGACTTTCCGGCGGTGCGCAACGCCACTTACGCCGCAAACGACGGCGAGGTGATCGAGCGCGACATCGAACTGCCATTCACGACCAACACGATCATGGCGCAGCGCATCGCCAAGATCATCTTGGAGCGGTCGCGCCAGAGCATAGTGGTGGAGTTCCCCGCCAAGCTGACCGCCCTGCAGCTGACTGCGTACAGCACGGTGAAGCTGTCGCTGGCGAAGTTCGGCTGGACCGATAAGGTCTTCCGGGTGATGGACTGGCGCATGAGCGACGATGGCGGCGTCGACCTGATCCTGAACGAGGAGGCGACCACCGTCTACGACTGGAATCTGGGCAATGCCACCGTCGTTGACCCAGCGCCGGACACGAACCTGCCTAACCCGTTCGTGGTGGAGCCGCTGGGGCAGATTAGCCTGGCATCGGGGGAGGAGCACCTGATCGTCAGCTCGAGCGGCGTGGTCACGTCGCGAATGCTGATCACATGGCCTGGCGCTCAGGAGCTCGCGCTGGCACAGAATGGCCGCGTCGAGATGGAGTACAAGCGCGCCGACAGTTCGGTGTGGTCGTCGATGCCGACGCTCACCGCTGAAACGACGAGCCGCTATCTCTCCCCGGTAGAAGATGGAGCAGCCTATGTCGTGCGCGGCCGCTTCGTCTCGGCCATCGGGGTGCGCAGCAGTGCGTGGACTTATTCGCCGCTGCACGTCGTGACAGGGAAGCTGGCAGCACCGTCGAATCTCACCGGGTTGTCCATGACGGTGCTGAATGGGCTCGCCAACTTGACGTGGGATGCGGCGATCGATCTGGACGTCAGGAATGGCGGGCAGGCGCGGATCCGACATACCACTGATCTGGTGCAGCCGAGCTGGGGCAGCGCCATCGACATCGGCGGCTATATCTCAGGCGCGGCCAACTCGGCGCAGCTGCCGCTGCTGGAGGGCGTCTATCTGGCAAAGTGGATCGACTCCACTGGGCACGAGTCGCCGACAGCGGCGATGGTGGTCACCACAGCGCCGTCTCTGCTGGCGCTGAACGTGGTGGCAACTGTGCAGGAGCAGCCAACGTTCGCCGGTGCCAAGACGAACGTGATCTACGACCCGGCGCTGAACGGCATCAAGCTGACCGGCGCGGGCCTCATCGACGACCAGGGGATGAGCGATGCCGGTGGGCTGTGGGACACGCAGCCGGCGATCAACACGCTCGGTCTGATTGACGACGTGGTCGGCTCGGGTGGCTGGGGCCTTATCGATTCGCTTGGCGGGATTGTCGGGACGGGCGAGTATGTCTTTGCCGGCTCGCTCGATCTCGGAACCGTGGAGAAATCCCGGCTGACGGCGACCATCGACGCCGTGTCGTTCGACACCGGCGACATGATCGACTTCCGGTATGACCTGATCGACACCTGGGCCTCGATCGACGGCGACCGGATCAACGACACCGCCGTCTCCCTGTACGTGCGGACCACGCCGGACGATCCGGCCGGCTCGCCCACATGGTCGGCCTGGCAGCGCTTCTCGATGGGTGACTACGAGGCGCGCGCCTTCCAGTGGAAGGTGGTCATGGAGAGCGGGTCCGCGACGCATAACGTGGTCGTGACGGGCCTGTCGGTGAATGTGGACATGCCAGATAGGCGCGAGTCTGGCCGGGACATTGTGTCGACCGCTGGCACAAACACGATCACGTTCGGCAAGCCGTTTCGGGCGCTGCCAGTGCTCGGCATCACGATCCAGAACATGTCGCAGGGCGATTACTACGTCATCGGCACCAAGACCTTGGCTGGGTTCCCCATCACCTTCTACAACAGCGCCAGCGTTCCGGTCTCCCGCCGGTTCGACTGGGATGCGATCAGCTACTAAACCAGAGAGGAAAGCATGTCCCAACACGACATGGACATTGCCAACCAGGCAGGCGCGGCATTCCGTGCTGACCTGAATTTGGCACTGGGTGCGCTCGTCACGAACAGCTCTGGCGCAGCGGCGCCGACGACGACGTTTGCCTACATGCTGTGGGCCGACACCAATACCGGCCTGCTGAAGATCCGCAACGGCGCCAACACGGCATGGATCTCGCTCGGCCTTATGGGCTCGATGAATCTCGGCCACGTCTCGCCGGGCACGGTGGTCTACCACGCCGTGAGTTCGGTGCCAGCCGGCTACCTGAAGGCGAACGGGGCAGCGGTGTCGCGCTCCACCTATGCGGATCTATTCGCGGTGCTGGGAACGGGCTATGGGTCCGGCGACGGGTCAACGACCTTCAACCTACCCGACCTGCGCGGTGAATTTATCCGCGGCTGGGACGACGGCCGGGGCGTGGATGCAAGTCGCGTGCTCGGTAGCGCGCAGACGGACGACCTTAAGAGCCACGTGCACTCCACGCAGTCGGTGGTGGCTGGCGGTGGAGCCGTGACTGGTCTTCAGATCGCGACCAACGGTATCAGCCAGGGCTTTATGACGACCACGTCCACGGGCGGCGCTGAAACGCGTCCCCGCAACATGGCCCTGATGGCCATCATCAAGTTCTGAGGAGCCCGGTATGGAAATTTTCAACTACCACCCGTTGACCGGCGAGTTCCTCAGCGTCGGTCTGGCTGACGTTAATCCGCTCGATCCCGCCAATCCGATTGTGTCGGCCTATGCGACGCCCACCACCCCGCCGACGCCCGGCGAACGCTCGGCTGCCGTCTACCGGGACGCGAATGGGCGCGCGCCGCAGAACTGGCCTGATGGCGATTGGACATTGGTGCCTGACTATCGCGCGGTGCCGCTGTTCCGCACCGCGGATGGCTCGTCGTTCGAACTCGACGCCGAGTACTCCGGTCTGGGCGACCTGCCGGCGTTCCTGACCGATGAGCCGCGCCCGTCCGCCGCACACAAGTGGGTAGCCGACGAATGGGTGCTGGATGACGGCCTGGTGGCTGATCTTCTCGCTTCCGTGCGCACCGAGAAGAACGCCGAGATCAACGCCGCGCGGCTGGCGGCGAACCGGAGCACCTTCACGCACGCTGGCAAGGAGTTCGCGTGCGACGAGCTAAGCCGCAGTGACATCGATGGTGTCAACGGCTACGTGACGCTGTTCGGCGCGCTGCCCGCGGATTGGCCGGGCGCATGGAAAGCCGTCGACAACAGCTATGCACCGATCGCCACGCTGAACGACTGGAAGGCGTTCTATGCCAGCATGGTCGCCGCCGGCAACGAGAACTTCGCCCACGCGCAGGCGCTGAAAGCCCAGCTCGGCGCGGCGACGACCATCGAGCAGGTGCAGGCCATCCGCTGGGAGTGACGATGAGGGCAGCGTTCTACAAGGGCACGCGGCCCGGCATCGCTGGCCTGTACAACCGTCTCGTGCAGTGGTGGTGCCGATCGCCGTATTCCCATTGTGAGCTGACCTTCTCCGATGGCATGTCGGCTTCGGCCTCATACATAGACGGCGGCGTGCGCTTCAAGGCTATAGACTTCGATGCGGATCGCTGGGACATCGTGGATCTGCCGGACGCGGCAGAGGCGACGGCGCGGGATTGGTTCGTCAGCCAGGTGGGCCGCCCATATGATCTGCTCGGCAACCTCGGCTTTGTGTGGCGTCCTATCACGGGCGCGCGCCGTGCTTGGTTCTGCTCGGAGGCCATCGCCGCCGCGCTGGGCTACCGAGAGCCGTGGCGCTACGATCCCGCCACGCTCGCCTCTGTGCTCATGAGACAGCCGCCGGTGGGCGGAGTCCCCTCCGGAGTAAAGCATGCTGGGTAACGTTCCCTTCGCTGAGCTGATCACGTTCACGCGCGCCAGCGCGGGCTGGCGCTTCAATGCGTCGGGCATCCTGGTGCAGGACGGGAACAACGTCCCGCGCTATGACTACGACCCGCTGACGCTGCAGCCGCGCGGCATGCTGGTGGAGGAGGCGCGGACGAACCTAGTTACACATTCTTCCAATTTTTCCGATGCATCTTGGCCGAAGACTGGATGTTCAGTCTCTGGAGACGCTGCGCTCGCACCGGACGGCACTTCCACTGCAGACAAGATTGTCGAAGACACGTCGACGGGCAGTCACGCTGTCGTGCGTAACGTGACGGTGTCGGCATCAACGACCTATAGCTACTCTGTTTTCGTAAAGGCAGCAGAGCGGACGGTCGCGATGGTTCAGCTTGGCAATTTTGGCAACCAAGTTGCATCGAATACGGTCTACATCAACCTTTCCACTGGCGCATTTACGGCAACAGACGTAAGTCGAACCGTAGTGAGTTCAGTTGGAAATGGCTGGTGGCGCGTCGCTACGACCGTCACGACAACGTCATCCGGAACGACCCTTGCCCCGAGCGTATATGCGGTCCAGACCATGGGCACTTCCTCTTATGCTGGAGATGGGTCTTCCGGCATTTATACATGGGGAGCACAGCTTGAGGCGGGGGCGTTTCCAACGAGTTTCATCCCGACTACAAGCAGCACCGTGGCGCGAGCCTCTGATGTGGCTACCATCTCGGACCTTAGTAAGGTTGGATTCAATGCGCTGCAGGGTTCGTTCGTAGTCGAGGCGGAGGGCTTCCAGCCTAATGCAAAGTACGCTTTTGCTGTGACGGACGGCACGACGAACAACATGATCGGGTTGTCCCGACAATCGACGTCCATATTGCAGTCGCGTGTCACAACCGGCGGGGTGGTGGCGAGCCTCGGCCTATCGAGTTCCTATGCTGGTGAACGGGTCAAGGTGGGTATGACCTACGGGCAAGGTGTGCACGAGTCATGCCTAAATGGAGGCACCGTGTTGTCGATTGCATCTGGTGTGCCGGTCGTCAACCAAATGCGCGTGGGCGCTGTAGGTACCACAGGGCAAATAGGCGGGTGGCTGCGTTCCATACGCTACTACCCGCGACGCCTCTCTAATGCCGAGCTGCAGGCCTTGACCGCCTGATCATCACAGCCGCCTCCGGGCGGCTTCTTCGTTTCTGGAGCAGACCATGACCATTGGCATGTCCACCGCGCTGCGCAACGCGCGCCTCGATGAGATCACCGCAGCCGCCGGCGCGAACGCGAAGCTGCGGCTGTACAGCGGCACGCGGCCGGCAACGGGCGGCACGGCGACCACGCTGCTCGCTGAGCTGACCTGCGGCGCGACCTTTGCCGCGGCGGCATCTGGCGGCGTGCTGACGCTGAACGCTATCACCTCCGACTCGGCGGCGGACGCCACTGGCACGGCCACCTGGGCGCGCCTGGTCACGTCCGGCGGGACATTCGTGCTCGACATGGACGTCGGCACCAGCGGCGCGGACCTGAACATGAACTCGGTGGCAATCTCGGCCGGCGCCGCCGTCAGCATCACCTCGGCCACGCTCACCGAAGCGAACGCATAACCACCAGAACGGAGGACGGCCGTGACGACGATTGTCCTCACATCGGGCGCGAGCTGGACGGTACCGGCGGACTTCAACCCGGCTGACAACACCGTTGAGGTGTGGGGCGGGAGTGGTGGCGGTGGCGGTGCTAGCGCGTCTTCATCTGGCTCCGGCGGCGGCGGTGGAGGCGGTGCCTACTCAAAAATCATCAACTTCAACCCGACCGGCGGCACGGTTTCGTACCAGATTGGCGCTGCTGGCACGGCAGGCACTACGACACCGACTGCCGGCGGAGCTGGCGGTGACACCTGGTTCGACTCGACCGGGACCGTCTTGGCTAAGGGTGGTGCAGGAGGGCTTAGTGGCAACAGCGGCTATACCGGCGGCAACGGCGGCGCGGCCGCCTCAGGCGTTGGCACAACGAAGTTCTCAGGCGGCAAGGGCGGCAACTCCGCCGCCGCTACGGCTGCTGGCGGTGGTGGCGGCGCTGCCGGTAAGGATGGCAATGGTGTAGCTGGTAGCAACGGTTCGGGTTCGTCCGGCGGAGCGGGCGGCGCTGGCAACAACGGCTCTGGAGGGGCTGGCGGTTCCGGCGGAACGACTGGCGGCGGCGCTGGCGCGGCGAATGTCGAGGGCGGCGGCGGGGGCGGAGGTGCTGGCGACAGCCACTCGACCCGCACGGGTGGCGCGGGTGGCGCGCCTGGTGGTGGTGGCGGTGGCGGCAACGGCAATGGTGGCGGGCCCGGCAGCGCGGGAACGATCGGCCAGATCCGCATCACCTACACGCCCCTTTCGAGCCCGAGCGGCACGATCGCAGCAACCCTGGGCAGCGCGACGGCGTCGGTCGCCGGCACACAGCAGTTCAGCGGCACGGTCGCGCGCACGCTGGGCGCGGCCACCGCGGCGGCGAGCGGCACTCAGACCTTCGCTGGCACGCTGAACCGGGCGCTCGGCGCTGCAACGGCGGCAGCATCTGGCGCGCTGACCTTCACCGGCACCGTTTCTGGCACGCTTGGCGGCGCAGCAGTGTCGGCGGCAGGCGGGCAGACGCACACCGGCACTGTCGCGGCAGGCGTAGGGCCGGTCTCCGCTGCGTTCGTTGGCACAGCGGTCGACGGAATCTCTGGCCAGATCGCCGCGACGCTGGGGGCTGCCACTGCGTCAGCGACTGGCTCGCTTACCTTTGCCGGCGCCGTCGGCGGCTCATTCGGTGGTGTATCGATGGCCGCGGCCGGGCAGCAAGCCTTCAGCGGCACGGCATCGGTCGCGCTGGCGCCGGCGAGCGCCGCCATTTCCGGTACAGCAACAGATGGCGCCGTCGGCATCCTGTCGGCGGTGCTCGGCGGCACGGCTGCCGCAATCGTGGGCGGTCAGACGTTCGCAGGCAGCATCGCGCGCACGGTCGGCGGCATGACGGCGCAGATCACCGGCACCGTGCCGGACGACTCGACGCCGCACGAGCCGGTGCGCATCGTCGTCGCCGCTGAGGCGCGCGTGCTGCTGGTGCTGGCCGAGCAGCGCGCGGTGGCCACGGCCGCGGAGCTGCGCGCTACAAGCATTCCCGCCGAGGCTCGGCAACTGGCCGTGGCCGAGGAACATAGAACCGTGGAGATACCCGCATGAGCACCATTCCGCCGAAAGATCCCGGCGCCACGCTGGACTACCAGGTCGACTGGTCGGCATGGCTGGCCCAAGGCGAGACGATCACGGGCACGCCGGTGGTCACGGTCGACGACGGCCTGACCCTGAACCCACCCGGCAAGGCGACCACGCAAGCCGACGGCAAGGTCACGTTCTGGCTGGCCGGCGGCGCGGCCGGGCAGGTCTACACCGTGGCGTGCCAGATCACGACCAGCCAGGGCCGTACCGACCAGCGCTCATTCCGGCTGGCGGTCGCCGATCGATAGCCGCACCGTTCACCCACCATAGGCCCGCCGAGCGCGGGCCTTTTTCATTCCCCGGAGGTTCATATGGAACTCATCGAAGAGGCCAAGAAGCAGTTCCCGCGGCTGTGGAGCGTGCGCCTGTCGCTGCTGGCCGGCCTGCTGTCGAGCCTGGAGGCTGGCGCCGACATGTACCTGACCGGCAAGCCGGCGATGGCCGCGATCGCTGCGGCGCTGGTGGCATTCGCGGCAGCCTTCTCGCGCATCGTCGCCCAGCCGGCCCTGAAGGACTTGATCGACGGCGACAAGGGTGCCGCCGAATGAGGGCCGGCTCGAAGCGGACCCTGCAGGCGACGGTCGGCGCCGGCGCGGCGGCACTGCTGCTCACCTCGGTGCCGAAGTTTGAGGGCGTGATCCTGCGTGGCTACAAGGATCCCATCGGCATCGTGACCGCCTGCGCCGGCCACACGAAGACCGCGGTGCTGGGCCGGCCGTACTCGCCTGCCGAGTGCACGGCGCTGCTGGACGCCGACCTGGTCGAGCATGCCGACGGCGTCCTCGCCTGCACGCCAGGCCTGAAGGGCCAGACCTACCGCCTGGCGGCCGCCACCAGCTTCGCCTTCAACGTGGGGGTGGCGGCCTATTGCCGGTCGACCATGGCGCGCAAGTTCAACGCAGCCGACTACGCCGGCGCGTGCGCGGAGTTTTCGCGCTGGACTTACGCTGGCGGCCGCGAGCTGGCCGGCCTGGTCAAGCGGCGCGCCGCCGAGCGCGCCATGTGTGAAGGGAGGCTGGGAACATGAAACTGGAAGAGCTGAAGCGCGAAGACGGCATCAGGTCGATGCTGTTCGAATGTCCTGGTTGCGGAATGCTGCACCAAGTGCACGTGGCCGGCGATGGCGTTCCGGTATGGGGCTGGAACGGCAGCATGGAACGCCCGACATTCACGCCCAGCGTGCTTGTGACCGGCGTGGCCCAACTGACGGACGAGGAGCACGCGGCCTACATGCGCGGGGAAGGCTTGCCGGCGGCTCGCCCGCTGCGTTGTCACTCCTTCGTCACGGATGGGCGTATCCAATTCCTCACGGACTGCACGCACAAGCTGGCTGGCCAGACCGTCGACTTACCGGACGTGGAGGGGACATGAACTCCCTCACCAAGGCGGCCATCGTGCTCGGGTTGCTGCTGGCGTTTGCCGCCGGCGGCGCGGCGTGGCGGACTAGCGTGCACGCCGCCGGCTTCCGCGCTGGCCAGGCTGCACTTAAGGACGCGATCGACAAGCGCGACAAGGAGATCGCACGCCTGAACAAGCAGGTTGTGGCCAAGGACCAGGACGTGCTCGTGGCCAAGCAGGAGGACCGCGAGAAGATCACGACCATCTACAGAACCATCAGAGAACAATCGGAGGCTCAAATTGTTCAAGTACCTGTGTATCGCGAGTGCCGTATTCCTGCTGACGGCATGTCCCGCATCATTGCCGCCGCCGAGGGCAGAGTGCCAGCCGATCCCCAGGGCGCTGCGGACAATCCCGGCCGCAAAGCTGCCGGTACCCCGTGACAACACCATGGGCGCGCTGGAAGTGGCGTACATCGGTGCCGCGGAGCAGTATCACAAGAGCCGGCGCGACGCGATCGCGCTGGATGCAGCAATCGAAGCCAGGGAGGGCTGCTATGCAGCAGAGCGATAGTCACGTCGCCGTGAGGATGGAGCGGCCAACGTTGCCGTTCTGGGGATTGTTGGTGGCGCTCGTCGCCGCCTTGTCGGCCTACTTCGGGCAACGGGAGGCCACGAACTCGGCGCTGATTGAGATCAAGACCGAGATGGTGGCCATGAAGAAGACCATCGAGCGGATGGAGGGGGACCGTTACACCGGCGCAGACGCCCGCCGGGACTTCGCCTGGCGGGATGAGCGAGTCGCAGAGCAGGGCAAGCGGCTGGCCGAGTTGGAGAACGAGGTGCGGACGCGGCGACGATAGATTATCTTTTGATGTCTGCGCACACGTGCGCAGCTTCCCTTAGTACCATTTCGCGCGATGGGGCGATCGGGCATTATGCCCGTCCGCGAGCCAGCCAATCGTGCAGCGTACCTGGGATAACTGCCGCAGACGCGAATGGCTTGAATGGCTTGAACTGTTGAAATGCTTTAAACGGCTTAAATTGCTTAAAGCCTTTAAATGGTTCAAATTGCGTAAAGACAGGGCACTGGCCTTGTATGAAACCTGCTGAATGGCCCGAATGATCCCTGAGAACGCCATTATCGAACCACCCCAGATGCTTGCCATTAAATCCGTAGACGCTATCCTCGCTGAGATAGGCAAGCGGCTGTCCCGCAAAAGAATAGATGGTCAGTTCGTCATCATAGTCAATGTAGGCGACGGCAGCCCCAGCGCCATCGAAAAGGGTAACTTGGCTCATTCTATGTCTCCTCGTTGAAGGTTATAGGGTTCACGAACGACTGGTGGATTCTCCGGTAAATGTAAGGAATGTGCACCCCCATTTGGTAGGGGGATAGCTGATGCAGCACGGATCGCAGGGCAGTGCTGCGAGCGCAGCTACGACGCGTTGAGTGCAGGCGCCAAACGGTAGGGGAATTAAGGCCATGTGTAGGCATGGGCAAGCGATTCGCTGCTACTGCAGGGTCACTTCGCAGCTTTCGTCGATCGCGGGAAAATAGACGTCCGGCGCGGAGGCAGTCGTGAACCCGCGATTGAAGTGCAACGCGTACTTGCCACCCCCGATAGGCACGTAGGTGATATTTCTAGCGACCTGGTTTTCTCCAGTGCTGCCTCCACGTCTGAAAATACCCATGGTCGTCTTTCCATCCTTTTGGCAATGGATCTGAAAATCGCGAACGTCGGAGCCGGCCACAAAGACGGGGGCGCCTGGAGCCGCTTGGGAAAATGCCGTGCCCGTCCAGCCGCTCATGACCAATACTGCAACTGCGATTAAGCGTGCTTTGCTCATTTAGTCTCCCCCTTTACTGATAGAGCGTCAGATCAACATTGTCTGGCTTCAGCTTAAGAATCAGCATGTCGTAGTACCACGCCAACGCACCGAACCCGACCGCAAAAACGAGGATCAAGATCTGATTTCCGATTGTGATTCGGTCGCCAGCGAACAGCGTGACGATGAAGCCAAGAAGGAAGAGGCCAGATAGCAGTTTGCAGACAAGCAAAAACAGTCCGCGGAAGGTTCTCAGCAGGTGGAAGAAAAGTGTTTTGATAGCGCGCATGTGAGCGAAAGACTCATTGGTAACGAGTCAAATATCGGCATACCTAAAAGTGGGCTTCATCCCTCTGAAGTGGGGGACTTTCTTCGATGTGCTATGCGACGCGGAGGCTATGAAAATGCCAAAAAAAAGCCCGCACAACGGCGGGCTACGGGTAAGACATCGCAAGGGGTCAGCTCACGACGCGGGCGATTGTGGCTGAAATGTATAGACATTCATATCCCTCAGTGTGGGGGAGGATCTACAGCTTCTGCCCGGTATGCCGACCAGAAGTAGTGCGAATGCCGGCCGTGGCGGGCCTGCTTCTTCTCGACAAACAGGCGCACGGTCCCGAGATGGCCAGCCTCCACAAGCACTTCATGGTGGGTTGGCGCCTCGCGCGTGGCCGGGCCGAGCGTCTGCAGCGCTGCGGCAATGTAGTTGCCCTGAACGTGGGCAAGGATGCCGTTAGCCCCAATCGCTGGAACTGGCTCATGGGCTGCCGCAGGAAGGTGGCAGCCGGCCGCTAGTTTGCTGTTGCCCATGGTTCAGATCTCCGAGTCAGCGCAAGGTGAAGTGGACCGTGGTCGCATCCACTGCGGCCCACGCGCCTACGGCCAGGCGGATCAACTGACCGTCTTCCCAGTAGGACAGGAAATCGGGTCGCCACTTCAATGCACGCAGTTGCCTCGCTTCCAGCCCGGTCACGACGAGACCGCCGGCAGTGGCCGCAACGGCGTCGCACGGCAAGCGCAACTCCTCGCTGTCTTCGCCGAAGTAGTGGGCTTCGAGAAAGATGGTCGTGTTGGTGGTCATGCCAAGGCCTGCTGTGGTCGTCAATTGACGCGGTTCCAGGCGTCCTGAATCGCGCTGAACGTGGCGGGCATGACATCGTGGCCGGTGAAATCGGCGGGCGTGTCGTCCTTGGGGTAGCCGAGCATGGGTGACGCCTTGAGCATGCGCAGCAGTGCCGGGGCGTGCTTGCCCGACCGGGCGACCTCGTGCATCACCTCGTCCTCGATCTGGTGGATCAGCTTCCAGGTCAGGATGCCGGCCGCTCGGTGCTTGGCAACGATAGCGGGGGTGGCTTCAACGATGGAGGATTCGGCGGCTTCGAAGTGGTTCATGATCGGGTGAAAGTACTGTATGTCCATACAGTATATCCGGCATCCAATAAGGCGGGGAGAAAAGACCTGCAACCCGCATGCTGCCGTGCCTATTTGTTAGGCAGGTTCTTGGATGGATTCGCCGTTATGCCTTGTGTGGCAAGGCTTGGAAGGGAATTTTTCACCCTGCATGGGGTGCAGGTGGTCGGAGGTTCAAATCCTCTCGCCCCGACCAGACAAGAAACCCGCTTGGTGAATGCCAAGCGGGTTTTTTCTTTCCCGGAGCCGGCCTCCAGCCGTAACGCTTTGATACAGCCTGCCCGACTCGCTGTTGCTAAGCTCGGTCGTCTCTTGCGCACTGTCTCCCCATGGTCCGAACGCTCCTCACCGCCGTCCTCATCCTCTCCTGCGTGTTTGCTTCACGCGTGTCCCATGCCGGCGCCGAGCACAAGGAAAAATTCCGCAGCGGCCCCTGCAAGATCGAGCGCGAGGTCAAGCGGGATGGCGAATACAAGGAAGAGCGCAAATGCAAGGGCGGTCCGCGCGGCTATGAGCACAAGGAAAAGTACCGCGACGGTCCGTGCCTGATCGAGCGTAAATGGGACGAGGATGGAGAGTATGAAGAGAAGGTTGAGTGCAAGCGTTCATGAGCGCGACCTTCGCCGCAAGCGTTCCGCATTGCGCCTTCGAGAATGCTCTGGCTGCGGCCATGGCATGACCGGAACATCGCGTCCTGTTTAGTCCTGTTTTGTTGTTGCCCGTTGGTCAGAGCGTGCCAGGACCGATGCTGACACCATCCCGCGTCAGATCCAGCAGCGGCAGGTGGCCATAAGCGCGCAGCCGGCGGATATCCTCGCGCGCCGAGGCCGGCAGGCCGGGGCGGCATGACAGCGCGCGGGAACTGATCTGGAAGCTGCCGCAGCGGGGACAGGTGTACAGGTAGCCGCGCGGTGCGGCACGCAGGCGCTCGGCGGCAGCGCCGCAAACGGGGCAGTTGGCGGGTTCGGGTGACATGGGAAGTACAGGGGGGGGATACTGTATGAATATACAGTATAGCGCTGCTGCGCGGACTGTCGGCGGAAAAAGGCGGTGGATATCAGGATTCTCTGCTGATGGGGGTGCGCAGTGGCGGCGTAGACTGGCGCAGCAGTCCTGACCGGCCCGCCCGCACCCCGCCGCGGCGGGCTGTTTTTTTGCCGCGCCCGCCGCTATCGCGAGAGTCGGTGCAGCAGGGCGTCATGGCCGCTCGCCAGGCCAGCAAGCGCGGCCGCATCGGCCAGTTCGAACTCGCTGAACTGGAAGGCCGGAGCTACGGTACAACCGACCAGCGCAAAGTCGACGCCGTCTGCCAGGTCCACGCGTTCTGCGGCAAACCACCGGCCGGCGGGCACCATCGCCTGGAAGGACGCGCCGGCGTGGCGCAACGGATCGCCGAGACGCTGCGTGACGATACGGCCGTCGGCGATGCTGTGCACATCCAGCGGCGAGCCGGCGTGGAAGTGCCACAACTCGTCGGAACGGATCCGGTGCCACGCGGAATAGTCGTTGCCGCACAGCATGTAGTAGATTGCGGTGCTGGCTTCGCGTGTACGCTGGTCGGCGCACAAGACGCGTTCTTCGCTGCGGTAGGTTTCGCGGTAGAAGCCGCCTTCCGGGTGCGATTTCAGTTCAAGCGTGCGGATCAGTTCGTTGGCGGCAAGGCTGCGGTCTGGCATGTGGTTGTTTGGCGTGGCCTGGCGCAGGCGGAAGCCATAGCTTAAAGCAGGGCGAAGCGTGCCTGCGCGGGGCCGACCAGCGCGGGGCGGCTGACCGGGTAGCGATGGCGCGTGCCGTGCGCTTCGAACGAGAGGAAATCGGGCGTCCAGCGCAGCGACCGGAGCAGGTCGGGCTCGATGCCGTGGACGATGAGGGCGCCGGCATCAATGCTGACGCCGCCGCAGGGCAGGCGCAGGGATTCGGCACCGTCGCCGAAGTGGAAGGCCTCAAGCAGGATGGAATCGGACTGGTACAGGGGCATAAACAGGGGATATGGCAAGGACCATGCGGCAGCGCAGCCCAAGCAGGACGCCTGCCGGAGAACTGTATGAATATACAGTATAGTCGCCGCGCGCGGGCGGGTCACGCTCCAGATTCTTGTTTGAGCGCGGCGTGCCCCGCTAATTGCCTCTTTCCGGATTGGTATAACCTTGAAAGCAATACGGGTGCACGCTGCCTGCTGCTTTGCGCAGGTGACAGGATGGCTGGCAGGAGGCCGCTGACAGGGGATGCCGATGGCGCGGTGTGAAAGCAAGGCGTGCTGGTTTGGCCTGGGCGTGGCGCTTGGCGCGGCGCTGGGCAGTGCCTGCGCGGCGCTGCTGTGGGCAAGTCCGGCGCGAGGCAGGCCGGATCCGCGTACGGACGCACCCGTGGTGCCATCCGATGCCAGCGCCGACCGTGCGCTGACGGATGACGCGACCGACGTGGTCGAGTATCGCGGCTTTGTCATCCACGTGTTCTGCCACGCGTTGGGGCCGGGTCGTTTCAAGGCGTTGTGCGATATTTGGGAGTCTGGCGCCGTCGTGCTGGAAGGCGGCGCGCCGCCGGCCACGCATGCCACGCCGGAGGATGCCCGCGCCGCGGCGATTTCGTGGGCGCGGCAGTGGGTGCAACGCAATGGTTGAGTGGGCTATCGAGCCTTGATTATCAATTTTCAGGAGAGTTCATGTTTGTTTGTGGGAACCAGGCTTGCGGCGCGCGCTGGGAGCCGGACGAGGTGCAGATCCGCAACGAAGGGCAGGGGCCGGTATTTCGCTGCCCGCAATGCGGTGCCCGCAACCATGTCGAGGCCCGCACCGCGCGCGACGGCACTACGGTCTATCGGCAGGTAGCCGCGAAGCCGGCAGCGCGCTAGCCCCCTAGCCGTCCCGGCGCCGCAAGCCTGTGCAGCACCCCACGCCTGTGGGGTCAAATTCACATGGCTGCCGACTTAAGCTCGTTCGGGCAAAACCGTTAAACACAAAATGGACTTTGCCGACTTCCCTCAACACTCCGCTTCCAATGCTGAACGCATGGGCTGGGCAAACGCTTCCCCGGAAGTCATCGCCAGGGTATTGAATTCGGCGCTGGCGGCGCAGGACCTGTCCGGGTTTGCCGCGCTGCTGTCGGATATCGCGCGCGACCGCGGCCTCAAGGGGCAGCGCGCCGCGCACCAGTCGATCTACGACATGCCTTATGCCAGCCTGCTGCCTCGGCAGAAGCACCTTTTGTCAGATGCGTTCGAGCTGCTGGTGCTGCTCGGGCTGGAGCTGCGCGCCCGCCGGGGCGACGACGGGCTCGACTCGCACATCGAAGAAGACAGCGACGACGATGCCGCGCACGCTGCGGACGCGGACGAGTAAGCACGCCGCCTCTGCGGCGCCTTGCCGGCGCAACGGCTGGCGCGCTAGCCGCGCTCCAGCATCCCGATCTCGCGCACCGCGACCGACAGCATCGACAGCCCCGCCGCACCCGATGCGCGCTGGTCGGCCAGCATGCGCGTAAAGCGCTCCAGCGCGCCATGGCGGCTGGCACGCCAGGCATCGATCATCGCCTCCGGCGATTGCAGTTCCCCCTGCTGCGACAGCACGCTGACAGTCAGCGCGCGCTTGAGCCGGCCCAGGTCTTCCAGCGTGGTGGTGCGCGCCAGCAGGTCCCAGTGCGTGTCCGAAGGCAGCGCCTGCGCACGCTCGCGCAGCCAGCTGAAGCTCAGGTGGCTGTCCAGCGCGAAATACACCCCGGCAACCAGATCGAGGCTGCGCTCGCACGCGTTGGCCACTTCGGCGATATCCAGCGCCGCCGCTGAAATCTCGCTGCCGGCAACGCGCAAGGCGAGCGCCTCGTCGACACCGGCATCGGAGAAGGTCCTGGCATGTTCCGCCAGCGCTGCGGCATCGGCCTTTGGCAGCAATTGCGGCAACTGCGGCACCAGCCACTGCGCCGCCTGCGTAAAGTGCGCCAGTTCGGCGCCGGCCTGGCCGCCGCTGCGCAGATAGCGGATAAACCACAGGCAGGCCCGCTCCAGCAGTACCGCCACCTCGCCGAACATGCGCGCCTGCTCGGCATCGGGCACGCGGTTGTCCAGCGCATCGATTTCCTGCCACAGCGCGGTCAGCCCGAACACGTCGCGTGCAATCAGGCAGGCGCGCACGATGTCGGCCGGGCGCGCGTCGGTTTCTTCCATGATCCGATGCACGAAGGTTGCGCCGATGCGGTTTACCAGCATGTTGGTCAGGTGCGTCGACAGGATCTCGCGGCGCAGCGGGTGGCGATGCATGGTTTCGCCGTGACGCTGGCGCAGCGGCACCGGGAAGTAATTGGCCAGCAGGCCGCCGACCAGCGGGTCTTCGGGCACGTCGGAATCCAGCAGCGCGTCGTACAGCCACATCTTGCTGTACGCCAGCAGCACCGCGCGCTCGGGCGACGTGAGACCTTCGCCGGCCAGCTTGCGCTCGGCGATATCTTCGTCGGAAGGCAGGAATTCCAGCGCCCGGTTCAGCCGCCCGGCGCGCTCCAGCCAGCGCACCAGCCGCGCCTCGCCATCGAGCAGCGCCGTGGCGTGGCGCCCGGCCACCGACAGCGCCTGGGTCTGGTAGTAGTTGTCCTGCAGCACCAGCAGGCCGACTTCGTCGGTCATCTCGGCCAGCAGCTTGTTGCGCTGCTTCTCGGTCATCTCGCCATCGGCCATCACCAGGCCAAGCAGGATCTTGATATTGACCTCATGGTCGGAGCAGTCCACGCCGGCCGAGTTGTCGATGGCATCGGTGTTGATGCGGCCGCCCTTGCGCGCGAATTCGATGCGGCCCAGCTGGGTAAAGCCCAGGTTGCCGCCTTCGCCGACCACCTTGCAGCGCAGTTCGTTGCCGTTGACGCGCACTGCGTCGTTGGTGCGGTCTCCGGCCTGCAGGTGCGTTTCCTGGCTCGACTTGACGTAGGTGCCGATGCCGCCGTTGTAAAGCAGGTCGACCGGCGCCATCAAAATGGCGTGGATCAGCTCGGCCGGCGACAGCGCGCTGGCCGTGATGCCGAGCACCGCCTGCACCTGCGGCGTCAGTGCGATGGTCTTGGCCGTGCGCGGGAAGATGCCGCCGCCGGCGGAGATCAGCGTGGCGTCGTAGTCGGCCCAGCTCGAGCGCGGCAGATTGAACAGCCGCGTGCGTTCCTCCAGCGTGCGCGCGGGATCCGGGGCGGGGTCGAGGAAGATGTGACGGTGGTCGAAGGCGGCCACCAGCTTGATATGCGGCGACAGCAGCATGCCGTTGCCGAAGACATCGCCCGACATGTCGCCGACGCCGGCCACGGTGAAGTCCGTGGTCTGGATATCGACGCCCATCTCGCGGAAATGCCGCTTGACCGACTCCCACGCGCCGCGCGCGGTGATGCCCATCTTCTTGTGGTCGTAACCGACCGAGCCACCGGAGGCGAAGGCATCGTCGAGCCAGAAGCCATACTCGGCGGAAATCGCGTTGGCGAAGTCAGAGAACGTCGCGGTGCCCTTGTCGGCCGCGACCACAAGGTAGGGATCGTTGTCGTCATGGCGCACCACGTCGGGTGGCGGCACCAGCTGGCCGCCGACAAGGTTGTCGGTCAGGTCCAGCAGCCCGCGCAGGAAGGTCTGGTAGCAGGCGATCCCTTCCTGCAGGAACGCATCGCGGTCGGTTGGCGGGGGCGGGCGCTTGACCACGAAGCCGCCCTTGGAACCCACCGGCACGATCACCGTGTTCTTGACCATCTGCGCCTTCATCAGCCCCAGCACCTCGGTGCGGAAGTCTTCGCGGCGGTCGGACCAGCGCAGCCCGCCGCGCGCGACGCGGCCGCCGCGCAGGTGCACGCCCTCGACGCGCGGCGAGTAGACCCATATCTCGAACATCGGCCGCGGCTCGGGCAGCCCGGGCACCAGCGCCGGGTTGAACTTGAACGACACATAGGGACGCGGCTGGCCGTCCTCGCCGCGGTGGAAATAGTTGGTGCGCACCGTGGCCTGGATCACGCCCAGAAAGAGCCGCAGGATGCGGTCCTCGTCGAGGTTGGGCACCTTGTCGAGCGCGGCTTCGATATCGGCCAGCAGCTTGTCGCAGCGTGCCTGGCGCGCGGTGTCGGCGGCCACCTGGCTGACGGTGTCGAAGCGCGCGATGAACAGCGCCACCAGCATCGCCGCGATGCCCGCATTGCCGGTCAGCGCGCGCTCGATATAGGCATCGCTGAAGGTCGAGCCGACCTGGCGCAAATAGCGCGCGTAGGCGCGCAGGATGGTGACGTCGCGTGCGGCCAGCTCGGCGCGCAGCACCAGCCGGTTGAGGTCGTCGTTCTCGATTTCGCCATGCCAGGCGCGCGCAAAGGCGTCTTCGAACAGCGCCTTGACGCGCGCAATATCGAAATCCGCCGCGCCGCCGCTGTCGGCGATCTCCAGCCCGAAGTCATGGACCCACACCGGCGCGGCGCTGTCGGGCTCGATCAGATATGGGCGCTCTTCGTCCACGCGCACGCCCAGGTGTTCGAGCATGGGCAGGCTGTGCGACAGTGCGATCGGCTCGCCGGCACGGTAGACCTTGAAACGGAACGCACCCGGCGCGGCCTCGATCGGCCGGTACAGGTTCATGGCCATGCCGCGCGCGCTGTGGTTGGCGCGCAGCGCGTGCTCCATCAGCTCGATGTCGCGCACGGCGGTCCGGGCGGGGTAGTCTTCGCGGTAGCCCGCGGGGAACGAGGCGCCGTAGCGCTGCAGCAGCCGGTTGCCCTGTTCTTCGCCGTGGCTCTCGTGCAGCGCTTCGGCAAGGTCGTCCTGCCAGCGGCGGCTGGCATGGACAATGCGCTGCTCCAGCTCCGCGGTATCGACATGCGGCATCGTGCCTGGCTCGCCGCGCACGGTCAGCTGGATGCGCGCCAGCGGCGATTCCGACAGCAGCGGCGTGAATTCGCAACTGGTGCCGTGGAAGGCCGCGGTCAGCAGCTTCTGGATCTTCTGGCGCAGGTCGGTGTTGTACTTGTCGCGCGGCACGAACACCAGGCACGAGACAAAGCGGTCGAAACGGTCGCGCCGCACGAACAGCCGTGTGCGCTGGTGCTCCTGCAGCCGCAGGATGCCGGTGGTGATGTCGAACAGTTCATCCTCGCTCGCCTGGAACAGCTCGTCGCGCGGGTATTGCTCGAGGATGGTGACCAGCGACTTGTACAGATGGCCCTTGGTGAGGAAGCCGGCGCGCGCCAGGATATTGGCGCACTTGCGCCGCACCAGCGGGATCTCGGCGATCGGCGCCGTGTAGGCGGTCGAGGTGTACAGGCCCACGAAGCGGCGCTCGCCGAACAGCTGGCCCTGCGCATCCAGCAGCTTGACACCGACATAGTCGAGATAGCCCGGCCGGTGCACGCTGGCGCGCGAGTTGGCCTTGGTGACGAAGATCGGCGCGGGCCCCTCGATGATGGCGGTGGCCGCGGCGGGAAGCGGCGTCAGGTCCTGCGCGTCCGGCTCGCGCAGGCTCTCGCGGAGGATACCCGCGCCCGAGCCCGGCACGCCGCGCAGGAAATAGCGCCCTTCCTGTGCCACCAGCTGGTAGTCGCGCTGGCCGAGGAAGGTGAAATGGTCGTCCATCATCCATTCCAGGAAGGCGCGGGCCTCGGTGCTGTCGGGCGAGGCGGCATGAGGCGCCTGCGCCATCGCGGCGATGGTGGCCTGGGTGACGTCGCACATCGCCGGCCAGTCTTCCACCGCGGCGCGCACGTCGCCCAGTACGCGCGCGATGCCGCTGCGCAGCGCGTCCAGCCGGGCGCCCTCGCCGCTGCGGTCGACCTCGAAGTGGATGAAGGATTCCAGGCGCGAATCGCCGCCGGGTTCGCTGGCGCCGCCCAGGGCGATGCGCTCGATTCCGCCGGCGGCGCTACGCCAGACGCGGAACACCGGGTGGATCGCCGAATGCAAAGCCAACCCTTGCCGGTTGATCTCCATGGTCACGGAGTCGACCAGGAAGGGCATGTCGTCGTTGACGATCTCGACCACGGTATGGTCGGAGTGCCAGCCATGCTCTTCCAGGGTGGGGTTGTAGATGCGAATGCGCGCGCTGCCTGGGACGAACTTCTGCGCGGTCTGCCAGTGCGCCATCACGGCGCCATACAGGTCCTCGACCTCGCGGTGCAGCAGGTCGTCGGTGTCGGCCTGGTCGTAATAGTGCCGCAGGAAGGGCTCGGCGACGCCGAATGTCGCCGCCGGCAGCCGCTCCCGCGCAAACGCAAGCAGTTCGTCCAGCAGGTGCGCGACTTTGTCTTCGTTCTCCTGCGGCATGATCCCTCCTCGCGGTATCGATGGACGACGCGGCCAGTGCGGCCCGCGCGGCAATTTCGCCGCCGGTCCGGCATGTGCCGGGGCATGCTCATACTTTAGGAAAAATCAGCGCACCCGGCGGGACAAAGTCGCGAAGAAAGCGAGGGATCCGTACAGGGCGGCCGGTCCGCCTGCAAGGGAGGCGGCCACCGGCCTGGGCGCGCGCGTCAGAAGCGCGCGCTGGCGAGGGTAGGACAAGAGGCCGGGCGATGCGCAACCGGGAGCAGTCCCGTGCAGGGGACGACGGACGCCGCCATGCCGGCCTGGGCCGCGGCCCCGCCGACAGTCGCCGGCTTGTCCTGGCGCGCGGCTTCGCCGCCCACGCGGATCTGGCGCGTGGTGTGGTCGTTCAGCCGGATCTTCATCCGTTCCAGCAGGCTGCCCAGCGCCACGCGTTCCTGCGGGCTGAACGGTGCCACCGACACGCTGTGCAGCGCGCTGAGCGCCTGCGAGGCGCGTTCCAGGCGGCTCGCGGCGGTGTCGGAGATGCGGGGCATGCGGGGCGAATTGGCCTCGGCGTACTCGATCCAGCCGTCGCGGCGCAGTTCATGCAGCAGCAGTTCAGACTGCGGAACATCGATCGGCATGGCGCCCGGCAATGGCGCGCCGCGTACGAAGTCGCCGCGCCTGATCGCGCGCAGCAAAAGCCATTTGGCGTAATTCAGGCCAGAGGCGGAGAGGGTCTGCTCCAGGGCGTCCTGCCAGGCGGTGACGGCGTCGACCAGTGCAAGGACGACCGGCTCGTTGGGTTCGAGAGGTCTGGGCTGCATGAATGGCGTCTCCTGATTTTTAAATTTGCCGCCACTACGATGCTGCGAGTACCCGCCACGCTTACGCAACGGGTTGATGGGCCGAGCATGGCCGGCCCGGGCGGCACGGTTGCCGGACCTCTCTGGGGATCCGTTCAGCCGATAGGGCGAGACACTACCAGAAACTTTTGCCATTTTTGTGACATTGCGGGTATGCCCTGAGACGCTGGCTGAACTTAGTGTTGCGGGCGCCCCATCGATCAGCCGGTTGTTATGAAAAAGCCGACTGGGATGCATGACTTTAAATCACAGCCGGAATGGAGGCGGCTGGCTACACTGCCAGCCGGAGACCCCGCAAGCCAGCCTGCCGGCAAACAAAGGCACGGGGCGAGCGGCACAGGCAAGGGCCTGCGCCGCCAGACCGGAGATCACGATGTACAAGGAACGCATTCGCCTGGCCAGGCTGCATGACAAGGTAGTCTCGGCCGACGAAGCCGCCGCGCTGATCCGCGACGGCATGACCGTGGGCATGAGCGGTTTCACCCGCGCGGGCGACTGCAAGGAAGTCCCGTTCGCACTGGCGCGGCGCGCGGCGACCGAGCCGCTGCGCATCACCCTGATGACGGGCGCCTCGCTCGGCAACGACATCGACCGTGTCCTGGCCGAGGCCGACGTGATCGCGCGCCGCCTGCCGTTCCAGTCCGATGGCACGCTGCGCCGCAAGATCAACGCCGGCGAAGTCATGTTCATCGACCAGCACCTGTCCGAAACCGTCGAGCAGCTGCGTTCCGGCCAGATCGCGCCGGTCGACGTGGCGGTGGTCGAGGCCGTGGCCATCACCGAGCAGGGTGGCATCATCCCCAGCACCTCGGTGGGCAATTCGGCAAGCTTTGCCATGCTGGCGCGCAAGGTGATCGTCGAGATCAACATGAACATGCCGCTGGAGCTGGAAGGGCTGCATGACATCTATTTCCCGGTCCAGCGCCCGTACCGCCAGCCGATCCCGCTGATCGCTCCGGAACAGCGCATCGGCCTGCCGTACATCCCGATCGATCCTGAAAAGATTGCCGCCATCGTCATCACCGCCAAGGACGACAGCCCCTCCAATGCGCTGCCGCCCGACGACGAAACCCGCGGCATCGCCGGCCACCTCAATGACTTCCTGCTGCGCGAAGTGCGCGCCGGCAAGCTGTCGCCATCGCTTCAGCCGCTGCAGGCCGGCATCGGCACCATTGCCAACGCTGTGCTGCACGGGCTGGTCGACTCGCCGTTCCGCGACCTGAAGATGTATTCCGAGGTGCTGCAGGACAGCACCATCGAATTGCTCGATGCGGGCCGGCTATCGTTTGCCTCGGCCTCGTCGGTGACGCTGACGCGCAAGGTCTACCAGCGCTTCCTGTCGAACCTGGACCGCTACCGTTCGCGGCTGCTGCTGCGCCCGCAGGAGATCAGCAACCATCCCGAGATCCTGCGCCGGCTGGGTCTGATCACCATCAACACCGCGCTGGAGTGCGACATCTACGGCAATGTCAATTCCACGCACGTAGGCGGCACCCACATGATGAACGGCATCGGCGGCTCCGGCGACTTTGCGCGCAATGCGCACCTGTCGGTGTTCGTAACCAAGTCGGTGGCCAAGGGGGGCGATGTCTCGAGCATCGTGCCGATGGTGGCGCATGTGGACCACACCGAGCACGACGTCGACATCATCGTCACCGAGCACGGCCTGGCTGACCTGCGCGGCCTGGCGCCGCGCGAGCGCGCCCACACCATCATCGCCAATTGCGCCGATCCGCAATACCGCGAGTTGCTGGGCGATTATTTCCGCCGCGCCAGCGCCCACGGCGGCCAGACGCCCCACCTGCTGGAGGAGGCGTTGTCCTGGCATGTCGGCTTCCGCGATCGCGGCACGATGCGGCCCGCACAACCGGCGCAGGCGCTGGCTGCCTGACGGCGACCATCGGCCAAAAAACAAAACAGCCCGCCGAAGCGGGCTGTTTTTAACTTGGCTGTTGCAGGCTTACTGCGCCTTGTTGCCCTGGCTGGCAGGCGCCTTGGCGCCATCGGTGTACGGATCGTACTTGCCGGTCTTGGCGCCATCGGTGTACGGATCGTACTTGCCGGTCTTGGCGCCGTCGGTGTACGGATCGTACTTGCCGGCCTTGGCGCCGTCGGTGTTCGGGTCGACCTTCTTGCCCGAGTTGGTCAGGTCGGTGCGCGTCGACTGCTTGGCGCCATCGGTGTAGGGATCGAACTTGCCCGACTTTGCCGGATTCTGGTTCGGGCTGGCCTGCTTCTTGGTATGGCTGCCGCCGTACAGGTCGCCGCCATCGGTGTAGTTCTTCTGTGCATACACCTGCGTCGCACCCACAGCGGCGAATGCTGCAACGATCAGGGTCGAAACGGTCTTCTTCAGCATCTCTTTATCCTCGCGAATTCGGCATCGCAGCGCCTGCGCGATGCCGGGTTGGGGCCGAGCGTGGACCGGCATGCGGTGCCGGCCGTGTGGCGGATCACCCAGCTAATGTACCGAGTTGGCGCGTGTCCGCAAAGTGAAAGTTTCTTCTAGGGATATTGAAACGCTTGGGCGGGTCTTGCGTCCTGTTCAAGATCAAGATTCAGTTGATGGGAGTGGAAATTTCTCAGCATTAGTGCCGTTATCGGCACGTTTGGTGACGTCCAGACAAAAAAACGGCTGCCATCGGGCAGCCGTTTGCTGAGCTCTTTGTGTAGAGCGCCGGTTATTCCAGCGTGATGTTCTGATCATGCGCAATCTTCTTGCGCAGGTCGAGTTCGCGCTTGATCTGCGCGGCGTACTGGGCCGAGGTATTGCCGTCAGTGTAGGCGCCGCTTTCAGCCAGCCGGCGCTTCACGTTCGGGTCCTGCAGGGCCTTGACCGCGGCGTCGTGCACGCGCGTGATGATGGCAGCGGGCGTGCCGGCCGGCGCGACCAGGCCGTACCAGGCCATGTTGTTCATGTCCTTCATGCCCGCTTCGGCAAAGGTCGGCACGTCCGGCAGGCCTTCGACGCGCTTGGGTGCCGCCACCGCCAGCGCGCGCAGCTTGCCGGCCTGGATATGCGGCATCGACGACGGCAGGTTGTCGAACTGCGCGTTGACCTGGCCGGCCAGCGTGTCGTTCAGCGCCGGGCCCGATCCGCGGTAGGGGATATGGACCATGTCGGTCTTGGTGATGTCCTTGAACAGCTCGCCATCCAGGTGCGAGATGCTGCCCTTGCCGGCGGAAGCATAACTGTACTTGCCGGGGTTGGCCTTCAGCAGCGCGACGAATTCCTTCAGCGTCTTGGCCGGCACCTTGGGGTTCACCGTCAGCACGTTGGGCACGTTGACCAGGTTGGTGATCGGCACGAAGTCCTTGAGCGGGTCGTACGGATTCTTCGGATTGGTGGCCGGGTTGGTCGCCATGGTGCTGACCGTGGCGATGCCGAGCGTGTAGCCGTCCGGCGCGGACTTGGCCAGCGCGTCGGCCCCGATCGCGCCACCGCCGCCGCCGCGGTTTTCCACCACCACCGGCTGGCCCAGCTCGCGGCCCAGGCTGTCGGAGACCGCGCGCGCGACGATATCGGTGGTGCCGCCGGCCGCGAACGGGACGATCAGGCGGATCGGCTTGGTGGGGTAGGACTGCGCCTGGGCAAGGCCGGCACAGGCCAGGCCGATGGCTGCGACGCAGGCGGCTGCGCCTGCTTTGTTGACTGCTTTCAAGGATGCCTCCGTTCTTCTTTCACTGATTGCTTGCCAGGCGGGCTGCGGGCGTTCTCTCGGGCGCAACGCCATCGTGCGCCCCGCGCCGTCAGTCTTCCCCGCCGGCTGACCCGGCCGCTCCGGGGTGCGGCAGCGGCCTGCACATTGCGATGGTTCCGCGATACGGAACCATGTTCCACAACGTGCGCGGAAGCGATTCAACCGGGAAAGGGCGCAGAAGGGTATTGGTGACAACCCGCGTATCAAGAAAACAGCGGAAGTGCCGTGCGGCCGATCACGGCTTGCGCAGGCGCCGGAAAGGAAGGGAAAGGGCAGGCCAAAATGAAAAAAGCCGGAAGCAAGCTTCCGGCTTTTTCCTGAATTCGCTGGTGGGGCGTGAGTGACTCGAACACTCGACCTACGGATTAAGAGTCCGCTGCTCTACCAACTGAGCTAACGCCCCAACGAAGAAAAAGATTGTAGCAAGGTATCGGATACTGCGCAATACCCTTTCGCCCCTTTTTGCCAAGGCAGGCGGCAGCAGGGCTCGCGCCCGCCGCTACAATTCGGCACGCCCTGATATCCCGCACACACCGCCAGCCCATGCACGCCAGAGTCCTGCGCTATCTCGACGAGGTTGTCCGCCGCGGTTCGATCCGCAAGGCGGCCGAGCACCTGCACGTGGCGCCAACGGCCGTGAACCGGCAGATCCTTGACCTGGAAGCCGAACTGGGGGCGCCGCTGTTCGAGCGCATCAACAAGCGGCTGCGGCTGACGCCCCTGGGCGAGATGGTGCTGGCCCACGTCCGCCAGACGCTGCGCGAGCATGAAGCACTGCGCGAGCGTATCGAAGAATTCAAGGGCGCTCGCCGCGGCGACGTCACCGTGGCGGTCACCGCGGGGCTGGCCGGCTCGCTGATGCCGTCGCTGGTGCATGACTTCCGCCAGCGCTACCCGGGCATCGTGGTGCGCGTCAATGACCTGCCGGTCGCCGGGATCGTCGCGGCGGTCGAGCAGGGCGATGCCGATCTCGGGCTTGGCTACGATTTGCCGGAACTGCCCGCCTTCCGCGCCCTGGCCAGCAGCGACTGGCAGATTGGCGCGGTGGTGCCGCCGGGCCATGCGCTGGCGGCGCATCCGTCCGTGCTGCTGAGCGAATGCGTCGGCTATCCGCTGATCCTGCCCGCGCCGTCGCTGTCGATCCGCGCGCTGCTGGACGCCGCCTTCTCCCGCAATGCCATCGAAGTGTCGCCGGTGGCGGAGTCGACCTCGACCGTGCTGATCCGCCAGCTGGTCATGCTGGGCACCGGCGTGGCGCTGCTGAACCCGCTCGACGTGATGGAGGAGCGCGCGCGACAGGCGCTGGTGTACGTGCCGCTGCGCGACCGCCACCTGCAGGGGCAGACGCTGACGCTGGTGGCGCGTGCCCGCGGCACCCTATCCGCGGCCGCGGAACTGATGGCCGAGCGCATCGGCGATGCGCTGGCCACGTTGTTCGCCCAGGCCCGCTAGTCGGGATGGCACAGGTGTCCACTTTTTGTGGACACAGGTGCTCGGAATTCGATGCTTAGGCGCGAGCATGCCTTCGCCTTAGACTGGCGGCATCTGTCCCCCAAGAACCGAAGGAATGCCGCCATGACCCTGATTGCCCTGAACGCCGACGTACTCGTCACCATGGACGCGCAGCGCCGCGAGATCCGCGACGGCGCGCTGGTCGCCGAAGGGCCGGCGGTGCAATGGGTCGGTCCGACCGCCGACCTGCCGGCGCAATACCGCCGCATGGTCGACGACGGCAGCGCGCAGGTCCTCGACATGCGCGGCCGCGTGGTGACGCCAGGCCTGGTCAACACGCATCACCACATGTACCAGAGCCTGACGCGCGCCGTGCCCGCCGCGCAGGATGCCGAGCTGTTCTCGTGGCTGACCAACCTGTACATGCTGTGGTCGCACCTGACGCCGGAAATGATTGCCGTGTCGACCAGGACCGCGATGGCCGAGCTGATGCTGTCCGGTTGCACCACCACCAGCGATCACCTCTACCTGTTCCCCAACGGCTCGCGCCTGGACGATTCGATCGCCGCCGCGCAGGAGATGGGTATGCGCTTCCACGCCGCGCGCGGCTCGATGAGCGTGGGCCAAAGCAAGGGCGGCCTGCCGCCCGACGTCGTGGTCGAAGATGAGGCCGCGATCCTGCGCGACAGCCAGCGGCTGGTCGAGCAGTACCACGACGGCGCGCGCCACGCGATGCTGCGCGTGGTGCTGGCGCCGTGCTCGCCGTTCTCGGTGTCGCGCGATCTCATGCGCGAGTCGGCGGTGATGGCGCGCCATTACGGCGTGTCGTTGCACACCCACCTGGCCGAGAATGACAACGACATCGCGTACTCGCGCGAGAAGTTCGGGCTGACGCCGGCGCAGTATGCCGAAGACCTGGGCTGGGTCGGTCGCGACGTCTGGCATGCGCACTGCGTGAAGCTCGATGAAGAGGGCATTGCGCTGTTCGCGCGTACCGGCACCGGCGTGGCGCATTGCCCGTGCTCGAACATGCGGCTCGCCTCGGGCATTGCACCGGTGCGCGCGATGCGCGAAGCCGGCGTGCCGGTCGGCCTGGGTGTCGACGGCAGCGCCTCGAACGATGGCGCGCACATGCTGGGCGAAGCGCGCCAGGCCATGCTGCTGCAGCGCGTCGGCTATGGCCCGGCCGCGATGAGCGCGCGCGAGGCGCTGGAGATCGCCACGCTGGGGGGCGCACGCGTGCTCAACCGCGACGATATCGGCGTGCTCGCGCCGGGCATGTCGGCGGACTTTGTTGCCTTCGATATGTCAGGGGTGGGCTTTGCCGGCGGCGACCACGACCTGGTCGCTTCGCTGGTGTTCTGCACCCCGGCCAATGTCGCAGCGAGCGTGATCAACGGCCGCGAAGTGGTGCGCGATGGTGTGCTGCTGACAGCGGACCTGTCCAGCGTGCTGACGCGGCATCGCGCATTGGCGCGCACGCTGTTCGAGCGCGCCAGCGTCGGCGCCTGACCTGACTGCAGCGAGGCGACCTGGCGCAGGCATTGCATGCCTGCGCCAGCGTTCGACGAAACACCGGACGGAAAAGCAAAAGGCCGGAAGCATTGCTGCTTCCGGCCTTCTTGTATTCGCTGGTGGGGCGTGAGTGACTCGAACACTCGACCTACGGATTAAGAGTCCGCTGCTCTACCAACTGAGCTAACGCCCCAACGAAGAACGAGATTCTAGCATGATTTTCGGCGCTGTCAACAGTTTGCGCGCAACCCGGCGCAACGCTTTCGCGCATGCCGATGCCGGCAACCGTCAGGTGAACGGAACCGAACGCCACCCTTGCTGGTCTTCGGATTGAGCGCAATCGCACAAGCTGGATCCGCACGATATCGCCGGAGCCATGTTAGGATTCTTCTCCACTTGCATATGGAGGGCTGCACACGATGGATATTAAATTCCAAGAGCAAGAGCGCTACGACATCAACAATGAAGGCTTGCTCTTTCAGGCGATCGTCAATGGCGAGAAAGTGACTTGCGTAGTGACACGCGAGGCACTGTGGGAAGGCTTCAGCGCAGACCAGGTGCTGTCGCTGGAAGAGGCATTCCGTGCCGGCCGCGAAACCATCGAACGCGCCGCCGTGGTGCTGATCGAGCAGGGCGCGCCCCAGCCAATCGTCGTCAAGCGCGCCCACGTGGCGCCGATCTGATGAGGATGGATGCCCCGGCCAGCCGTCGGCATGCCGCGGGCGCCCATCCACCATCAGGCATCACCGCCTAGATCAACGCTCATGGCCGTCCGGCCTTGCGTACCCGGCCCGGCAACGCCGGCGCAGGCACCAACGTCTTCCCTGCTGTTTCAATTTCCGGTTGTTTAACACTGTCCTCAGCGTTTTTTTCTTGCTGACGGCATCTTGTGTGCGACGTATCAGCGCGACGCGTCAGCGTGCCGCCGCAGTGGCGCATGCCCCCGGCCGCGGTGCGCTGCTGGCCGCATCCGCATTGACGGCGTCGTGAGCGGATGCTCCCGGCCGTGACGCGCATTCTTCAAAGATCCTGACGCGGCACTGCGCGCAGATCTCGGGCGAGAGCTTGCCGATGATCGTGTGCAGCGCCTGCCGCTTGGTCGGGAAGATATGGTCCGGCCCCAGCTTGTTGCTGAAGCCGGTCTGCTCCCACGTCTGCAGCACCTGTGTGCGTGGGCGGTGGAAGTAGAGGTCGCCGCCCATGGCGCGGCGCTCGACCAGCTCGTTTTCCCACATCTCCGCGCCTGCCAGGTCGATGAAATTCATGCTCTTGGTCATCGCCAGCAAGTGCGTCTGGCCGGCATTGACCGTGCGCAGCCAGTGCAGGCGGTCGGTCACGTACTGCACGGCGCCGAAGTAGATCGCGCCTTCCATGCGCAGCAGCTTGAGCTGCGGGCACTCCGGCTGCGGGCGGTGCAGTTCGTCCAGCGGCGTGAAGCGCCGGTCCGGGTCGTCGGCATCCGGCACCAGGCTGCGCACTGCCGGCCTGGAGGTCCGGTACAGGTAGGCCACCAGTGACAACACGGTGCCGAGCAGCACCGCCATCTCGAGCCGGATCACCAGCGTCGCGGCGAAGGTGCCGATGGCAATCGCGAACTCGGTACGGCTCAGCGTGAAGATGCGCCGCAGCCGTGCGATATCGAGCAGTCCCCACGCCACCAGCAGCAGCATGGCGCCGATCGCCGCCATCGGGATCTGCGCCAGCAGCGGCGCGCTGAGCGCGACCAGCGCTACCAGCCACAGCGCCGAGAACACGCTGGCCAGCGGTGTGCGCGCGCCGGCTTCAAAGTTGGGCATAGAGCGGTTGAGCGAGCCGCACGAGATATAGCCGGAGAAAAAGCCGCCGGCGATATTGGACAGGCCCTGGCCGATGAATTCGCGGTTGGCATCGATATGCTGCCCCGAGCGCAGCGCCACCGCCTTGGCGATCGAGATCGACTGGCCCAGCGCGACGATGGTCAGTGCCGAGGCGATGCCGAGCAGGTCGGGGAGCTTGCGCCAGTCGAGGTCGGGCACATGGAAATGCGGCAGCGCCGACGGGATCGGCCCGACCACGTTCACATGCTGGGTGCCGGTGCCTGCCTGGTTCAGCAGCAGCGCCACGCCATAGCCGGCCAGCAGGCCCAGCAGCATGAACGGCAGCTTGCGCCACAGCCGCTTGCACAGCAGCGTCACCGCCAGCGTCACGGCAGCGACGGCCGCCGCGGACCAGTTGATGGTGTCGGCGTGTCCGGCCAGGTGGCGCAGCACGCCGAAGGCGCTGGTGCCGGTCGGCACTTGCAGCCCGAACACATCCTTCAGCGCATACAGCCCGATCAGGGTCGCGGCACCGCAGGTGAAACCGAGCAGCACCGACGGCGAGATAAAGTTGGCGAGCGAACCGAGCCGCAGCGTGCCGACCGCTAGCTGCATCACGCCGACCACGATGGTCACCGTCAGCGCCAGCCCGATATACGCGGGGCTGCCGGCGAACGCGAGCGGGCTCAGCATCGCGAACAACGCCAGCGAATTGGCATTGGTCGGCCCTGACATCACGTGCCAGCTCGAACCGAACAGCGCCGCGACGATGCAGGGCACCACCGCGCTGTAGATGCCGTACTGCGGCGGCAGTCCGGCCAGCGTGGCGAAGGCAACGCCCTGCGGCAGTACCAGCACCGCGCCGAGCAGGCCGGCGACCACGTCGGCGCGCAGCGTGGCGCGGTCGATGCGCTGGCGCCACGGGAACATGCGATGCAGGAAAGTGCCTTGCGTGGATGCTGTCATGGGAGAGCAGGTACTGACTCGTCGGCGGCCTGCACGGGGCCGTATATGGGGGGCTAGCCGCAGTGCAGCGTGGCAACCACGGGCGTGTGGTCCGAAGGCTGCTCCCAGGTGCGCGGCACGCGGTCGATCACGCAGCCGGAGCATTGCTCCACCAGCGCCGGCGACAGCAGGATATGGTCGATGCGCAGCCCGGCATTGCGGCGGAACGCCATCATGCGGTAGTCCCACCAGGAGAAGCTCTTCTCCGGCTGCTCGAACCTGCGGAAGGCATCGGCCAGGCCCAGCTCCACCAGTGCGGCAAAGGCGGCGCGCTCCGGCGGCGACACGAGGTTCTGGCCTACCCACTTGGCCGGGTCGTGCACATCGCGGTCCTCGGGCGCGATATTGAAGTCGCCCAGCAGCGCGAGGCGCGGATGGCGCTGCATTTCCTCGCGCAGCCACGCGGTCATCGCTTCCAGCCACTTGAGCTTGTACGTGAACTTCTCCGACTCGGGCGACTGGCCGTTGGGGAAGTAGGCACAGACCAGCCGCAGGTCGCCGTAGGTGGCGGCGATCACGCGCTGCTGCGCGTCCTCGAAGCCGGGGATGTTGCGCACCACGTCGACCGGCCCGGGCATGCTGGCGTCGCGGGCGAGGATGGCAACGCCGTTGTATGTCTTCTGGCCGGTATAGATGCTGTGGAAGCCGGCATTCTCCAGTTCGGCCAGCGGGTACTTGTCGTCCGGCAGCTTCAGTTCCTGCAGGCACAGCGCGTCGATCGGCGCGCCGGCCTGGTCCTGCTCGGCCAGCCATTGCAGCACCTGCGGCAGGCGCACCTTCAGGGAATTGACATTCCAGCTGGCGATCCGCAGCGGACCGGTGGTGGGCAGTGCAACCGCGCTCATGCCGCCATCCCGCCGTGGCGCAGCAGCGCATCGATCTGCGGCGCGCGGCCGCGGAAGGCGACGAAGGATTCCATTGCCGGGCGGCTGCCGCCCACCGACAGGATCTCGCGCTGGTAGCGTGCGCCGGTCTCGCTGTCGAGCACGGTGCCCGACAGCTGTGCCGCTTCCTCGAACGCAGCGTAGACGTCGGCCGACAGCACCTCCGCCCACTTGTAGCTGTAGTAGCCCGCCGCGTAGCCGCCGGCAAAGATATGGCTGAAGGTGTTCGGCCAGCGCGACAGCGGATGCTGCGGCACCACGTGCACGCGGTCATTGATCTGGCGCGACAGATCCAGCACCGAGGCGGCGCCGGCCGGGTCGAAGTCCGTGTGCAGGTGCATGTCGAACGACGAGAACACGATCTGGCGCAGCGTCATCATGCCGTTCTGGAAGTTCTTGGCGGCCAGCATGCGGTCGAACAGCGCGCGTGGCAGCGGCGCGCCAGTGTCGACGTGCTGCGTCATGCCGGTCAGCACTTCGTATTCCCAGCAGAAGTTCTCCATGAACTGCGACGGCAGCTCCACCGCATCCCATTCCACGCCGTTGATGCCCGACACGCCGAGCTCGCCCACCTGCGTCAGCATGTGGTGCAGGCCGTGGCCGAACTCATGGAACAGCGTGATCACTTCGTCGTGCGTGAACAGCGCGGGCTTGTTGCCCACCGGCGCGGAGAAGTTGCAGGTCAGGTACGCGACCGGCGTCTGCACGCCGCCGTGCTCCAGCACCTTGCGGCCGCGGGCGTCGTCCATCCACGCGCCGCCGCGCTTGCCTTCGCGCGCGTACAGGTCGATGTAGAACTGGGCCAGCAGCGTGCCGTCGGCGGTGGTCACTCGGAAGAAGCGCACGTCCTTGTGCCAGGTCTGCGCCGGCTCGGCCTCGATGCGTACCGAGAACAGTTTCTGCACCACGCCGAACAGGCCTTCCAGCACCTTGGGCTCCGGGAAGTACTGCTTGACCTCGTGCTCGGAGAACGCGTAGCGCTGCTGGCGCAGCTTTTCCGAGGCGTAGGCCACGTCCCACGGCTGCAGGTCGGACAGGCCGAGTTCGGCGGCGGCGAAGGCCTTCAGTTCGGCCCAGTCTTTCTCGGCGAAGGGCCGTGCCTTGACGGCGAGCTCGTCGAGGAACTTCAGCACTTCGGCTGGCGATTCGGCCATCTTTGGCACCAGCGAGACTTCGCCGTAGCACTGGTAGCCGAGCATCTGCGCTTCTTCGCGGCGCAGCGCCAGCTGGTCGCGCATGTTGACCGTGTTGTCCCACTCGCCCTGGCCCTGGCCGTATTGCGCGCCCAGTTCCGAGGCGCGCGTGACATTGGCCTCGTACAGCGTCTGGCGCAGCGCGCGGTCGTCGGCGTACTGCAGCACCGGGAAGTATGAGGGGAAGTGCAGCGTGAATTTCCAGCCGGCCTTGCCGTCTTTCCCGGCGGCGTGGCGGGCGGCTTCCTTTGCATCGTCGGGCAGGCCGGCCAGGCGTGCCTCGTCCTCGATAACCAGTGCGTAGGTGTTGGTGGCGTCGAGCACGTGGTCGGAGAAGGCCTTGGACAGCTGCGCCTGCTGCTCCTGGATCTCGGCGAAGCGCGGCTTCTGGTCTTCAGGCAGCTCGGCGCCGCCCAGGCGGAAGCCGCGCAGCTCATTGTCGATCAGCTGGTGGCGGGCTGCGCTCATGCCCGCGAATTCGGGGCTGGCGGCCAGCGCCTTGTACTTTTCATACAGCGCCAGGCTCTGGCCGAGCGACGACCAGAACTCGGTCATGCGCGGCAGGTTGTCGGCGTGCGCCTTGCGTAGCTCCGGCGTGTCGGCGACGGCGCTCAGGTGGCTGACCACGCCCCACGCGCGGCCCAGCGGCTCTGTGGCGGCTTCCAGTGCCTGCACGGCGTTGGCCCAGTCGGCTGGCGTGGCAGGGTCCTCGGCACGGGCGACGGCCTGCTGCGCGCGTTCCAGCAGCACGTCCAGCGCCGGGCTGATGTGCTCGGGCCGGATCTCGGCGAAGCGGGGCAGGTCGGAAAAGTCCAGCAGCGGATTGTTGGCCGGGGTGGCTTGTGCGGCTTGGTCCATGGCGTGTTCTCGGTTGGCTGGCCTCAAAGGTCGATGCCCCGCAGATGGGGGCGGGGGGCGGGCATTTCCAGCACCCCTTGTGGCGTACTGTACGTCGGATGTGCGCCGGATGTACGCCGAACGCGCGGGCGCGTCAGCCCGCGGCGCGTTCCGCCGCTTCCAGCGTGTTGACCAGCAGCATGGTGATGGTCATCGGGCCGACGCCGCCCGGCACCGGCGTGACGTAGCCGGCCACCTCGCGCACGCCGGCGAAGTCAACGTCGCCGCACAGCTTGCCGTTGTCGTCGCGGTTCATGCCCACGTCGATCACGACGGCGCCCGGCTTGACCATGTCGGCGGTAATCAGGTTGCGCTTGCCGACCGCGGCGACGATCACGTCGGCCTCGCGGGTGTGGGCGCCGATATCGCGCGTCTTGCTGTTGCAGATGGTGACGGTGGCGCCGGCCTGGAGCAGCAGCATCGCCATCGGCTTGCCGACGATGTTGGAGGCGCCGACCACCACGGCACGCGCGCCGCGCAGCGGATACTGGATCGACTCCAGCATCTTCATGCAGCCGTAAGGCGTGCACGGGCGGAACAGCGGGGCGCCGGTCATCAGCGCGCCGGCATTGGCAACGTGGAAGCCGTCGACGTCCTTTTCCGGGGCGATCGCTTCCAGCACCTTGTGGCTGTCGATGTGCTTGGGCAGCGGCAGCTGCACCAGGATGCCGTGGATGCTCGGGTCCTGGTTGAGCGCGTCGATGCGGGCCAGCAATTCCGCCTCGGACAGGTCGGCCGGGTAACGGTCCAGCGAGGAGTGGAAGCCGTTGTCCTGGCAGGCCTTGACCTTGTTGCGCACGTAGACCTGGCTGGCCGGATCCTCGCCGACCAGGATCACGGCCAGGCCGGGGCGGTGACCGCGCTCGGTCAGGCTGGCGGCGCGCTGGGCGGCTTCGGAGCGGATTTGTTTGGCAAGGGCGTTGCCGTCGATCAGTTGGGCAGACATGGAGGAAAAGACCGGTTTGGGCGGGTTTGTGCGAATTTGAACGGATCCGGCAGATTGCTTTGGCCGCGGGTGGCGTGCGCCCGTCATGCGGGCATGCGGATCAAAGGCGAATTATAAAGGGTCGGTGCGGGCTGGCGCGCGCAGCTTGATCGGATGCAAGGCTGGTACGGGTGCTGGGCTGGTAGCATCGGATGTATGCACACCGCGCTCCCGTCCCTGCTGTCAGACCCGCTGCTGGTCGTCGTGTCCCTCACCGGACTGCTGTGGGCGCTGGCACGCCGCCCGTGGCAGTTGCTGCGGCGCAGTTCGCTGCAGCACGCCTGGCTGGGGGCGATGGTGCTGGTGGCGCTGCTGTGGACGGTACGCGCCACGCTGGTCGGCGGGCTGGTGATCCAGTTGCTGGGCGCCACGCTGATGGTGACGTTGTTCGGGCTGCCGCTGGCGCTGCTGTCGCTGTTCGTGGTGGACCTGGTGTCGCTGTTCGGGCTCGAATACCTGGCCGGGCACAGCTGGGCGCTGTTCGACTGGCCCTCGCTGTGGGTGCGCTATACCTGGCTGGCGCTGGTGCCGGCACTGATCTCGGCCGGCCTGCAGGCGCTGCTGCGGCGCTGGCTGCCGCGTCATCCGTTCGTCTTTATCCTGGGGCACGGCTATTTCACCGCGGGAGTGGCGGCGCTGGGCGCCAGCGCGGCGCAGGCGGCGTGGCGGCACGTGATGGCGCCGGGACTGCCGTTCACCGTGGTCGATACGCTGACGGCAACGGTGATCCTGGCGTTTGGCGAGGCGTTCCTGACCGGCATGCTGGTGGCCATCTTTGTGGTCTACCGGCCGCAATGGGTGGTCACCTTCCGGGACGAGGAATACCTGAAGAACTAGGCAGAAAGCGGGCGCTTGCGCGCGCCCGGGAGGCGGGCGGCCACATGACAGGGCCAGCGCATGGTGCTGACGGGCCCCGGCGGCGTCAGCTGTTGCGCGACAGCGCCAGGCGCAGCAGGTCTGCCACCGTGTTGACGTTGAGCTTTTCCATGATGTTGGCGCGGTGCGCCTCCACTGTCTTGATGGAAATGCCCAGGTCATCGGCGATCTGCTTGTTCAGGCGGCCAGCCACGATGCGCTCCAGCACCTGCTGCTCGCGCGTGGTCAGCTTGCCCAGCAAATCCTTGGCGGCGCGCTGCTCGCGTGCGGCGGAATGGTCGGTGCGGGCCTTCTGCAGCATGCGCTCGACCAGCGCGCGCAGCTCGGATTCGTCGAACGGCTTCTCGATGAAATCGATGGCACCGCGCTTCATGGTCGATACCGCCATCGGCACGTCGCCGTGGCCGGTGATGAAGACGATCGGGATATTGATATTCTCGGCGATCATCCGCTCCTGCAGTTCCGGGCCGCTCATGCCGGGCATGCGCACGTCGAGGATCAGGCAGGACACCTGGCTGGCGTCGTAGGCGGCGAGGAACTGCTCGGCGCTGGTAAAGCTGCGTACCTGGTAGCCATTGCCCTCCAGCAACCAGGTCAGCGAGTCGCGCATGGCTTCATCGTCGTCGACGATGAACACGGTCTCGCCGCGGTGGGGCGTGGGGTTTGGCGTTGCGGTCATGTAGTCTCCTCGGGACAACAATTCATTGCTGCGAAGTGTAACCGCCCCGGGGCCTCTGTGGCGAGACAGGGCCCCACATGCGCAGGGAGTCTGGCGCCGGCCTGCCGGGGATGTCCGGAACGATTCGGACAGCGGTGGAATGCGGGGTTATTGCTCAGCCATCACGGGATGCAGCGGCAGCATGATCTTGAAGGTGCAGCCAATGCCGTCGACATTGTTCTCCACCCACAGCCGGCCCTGGTGCGACTCGATGATCGAGCGGCAGATATTCAGCCCCATGCCCATGCCGTCGGACTTGGTACTGAAGAAGGGCTCGAACAGGCGCTCCTTGGTGGCTTCGTCGACGCCCGGACCCTGGTCGATGACGTCGATATGGATGTTGTCGCCGATCTCGCCCGGCTCCACGCGCGCATGCAGGCGCACCACGCCGCCGGCGCGCAACGCCGGCAGGCCGGCCATGGCTTCGACCGCGTTCTTGAGCAGGTTCACCAGCACCTGCTCGATCAGTACCGGGTCGACATAGATTGCCACCGGCGGCGCCGGCAGCCGGGTCAGGATGGTGACGCGGCGCCGGGTCGCCTCCAGGTCGGCCAGGCCCACGGCATCGGCGACGATATCGTGCAGCGCCGCTTCGCGCCGCTGCGGCTGGCTGCGTTTCACAAAGCCGCGGATGCGGCTGATGATGGTGCCCGCGCGCACCGCCTGCGCGGAAGTTTTCTCGAGTACCGGGATCAGGTCCTCCGGCGTGCTGCGGCCCGAACGCAGCCGTGCCACCGCGCCCATGCAGTAGTTGTTGATCGCCGCCAGCGGCTGGTTCAGCTCGTGCGCCAGCGACGACGCCATCTCGCCCATGGTGGTCAGGCGGCTGGTGAACTGCAGGCGTTCTTCATGCTGGCGCGCCATTTCCTCGGCGGCCTTGCGCACGGTGATGTCGGTGGCGATCTGCATCTGCGCCAGGTGACCGTCGACCCACTGGATATAGCGGCGGCGCACTTCAAACCATTTCTGCATGTCGGGCACGAACACCTCGCGCGCGTCCGACGCGTAGGGCATCAACTCGGAAGCGGGCAGGCCGGCGTAGGCGTCGACGTAATCGGTGTTGTCGCTCGAGACCTGTTCCTTGTCGAGATCGTCGCCGGCGAGCTTGAGGTGGCCCTCGGCCTCCCAGCCGAACAGCTGGCGGTAATAGCGGTTGGCGAACAGCAGCTCGGCCTTGTCGGTGGCGAGCACCGACACCGCGGCGTCCAGGCTCTCCAGCACCGTGGTGAAGCGGTCATGCGCGGCGGCCAGTTCCTCGCGCGCGCGCTTGGGCTCGGTGATGTCCGTCATCGAGCTCATCCAGCCGGTATGGCGGCCGCGGCTGTCGACCAGCGGCGACACGTACATGCGCGCGTAGAAGCTGCTGCCGTCGCGGCGCATCGTGCGCATCTCGTAGCCGCCGGCGGGCGACTTGCCCTGCAGCGTCAGGTCGATCTGCTTCTGCATCTCCTGCTGGTCGTTCGGCGGCCAGTAGGGGAAGGGCGGCAGGCGGCCGACCAGGTCGTTCTCCTGCCAGCCGGTCATGCGGCAGAAGGCCGGATTGACATAGGTGATGCGGCCGTTCAGGTCGAGCGCGCGCAGGCCGATCAGCATCGAGTTTTCCATCGCGCGCCGGAACGAGGTCTCGGCCAGCAGCGCGCGCTGCGCCTCGGAGCGGCGGCTGGTATGGCGCCACATGCTCCACAGGCTCCACAGCAGGAAGCAGGAAAGGCCCACCACCAGCCACAGCAGCATGTTGTTGGGCAGGTTCGACGGCGGCGGGTAGGCGTCGGCGCGCAGCGACAGCGAGTGGCCGGGCGGGTCCAGCAGCACTTCGTACGACAGCGCGTTGCCGGGCACCGGCCGCAGCGAGGTGCTGGCGCGGGTCTGGTTGTTCTTGTCGATCAGCGAGAAGCGGTAGCGCTCGGTCAGCTCCGGCGGCAGCAGGTGCGTGAGGATGCCGTTGATCGAGTACAGCGCGCCGAGCGTGCCGAGGAACTCGTTGTCGCGCACGATCGGCACCTGCATCAGCATGAAGCTGTCGCCGCGGTCGTTGACCAGCGGGCGCGAGTAGACCACGCGCTGGGTCTCGCGCGCGGCATCGAAGGTGTCCAGCACTTCCGGCTCGAGCGGCTGGTCCTGGTTCTCGCGCAGGCGCACCGCGAATTCGGACGTCGACGGCAGCGACCAGCGGCCGCGCTTGGTGGCGTCGAGCCAGTTGACAAAGACGATCTCCGGGTTCTCGCGCAGGATTTCCTGGGCGGCGGTGCGGTAAGCGCCTTGCTCCAGCTGCGCGGCGGCGATGTCGCGCGCCAGCGAGGCCAGCTGGTCCTGGTTGCTGAGCAGCGACAGGCGCACGCGCTGCTGCGCCCAGGCGGCGTCGCGGTACAGCGCATCACGCTGCTGCTGGCGCTCGGTCTCGTGCAGCGACCACAGGATGACGCCCATCGCCACCGTGAACAGCACGATCGCGACCAGCGGGATGAACATGAACCAGCTGGTGGCGACAAGGTTGCGCCAGCGCAGCCACCACAGGCCGCGCGGGGCCGCCACCGGCGCGCCGTCGTCGGGGCCGAGCGTGTCGATCGGACCAAGCCCGGCCGCCGCGGAAGGGGTGTGGCCGGTATCGCCTCCGGCGGCCTTGGCTGTGCCCGAGGCATCGGGCGAAAGCATGGCTGCACGCAGGCGGGAAAGGAAGCGATCGAGGAACGGCATGGGAGGTATTGACGGCTGACCGTTCAGTGTACCGAGATTATTGCAGTGCGTCGCTTGGGGAAAGCGCCAATGAAATCCCCTTCGGCGCTGTCCGCGCGGGCGCCCTTGCGTCTGGCGCCATGCGGGTCGGGGCATGGCTCTTGATGCGCTGCGGTATTATTTCGCATTGTAAAAAACGATATCGCAATTTGAAAATTTCACTTGTGTTGCCCCATAGGCTTCCATAGAATCGGTTCGACCCAAGAATGCGGGCGGTAGCCATGCGCCTGCCGTGCGGAGGAACCGGAACAGGTACCCCGGCGGCGGCCCGATGCAAGGCGCGGCAGCGCCGAACCCGCAACGGTGCGAGTCAACCCGTAGAGCCCCCAGAGCCGGCGCCGGAAGCGCAGGCACGGAAGCACGAATTCACCCAGGAGACAGTCATGTCCGCCGTACCAGAGCAGATTCTCGGCGCATCCAGCGCCAACGACGCCGATCCCCAGGAAACCCATGAATGGCTGGATGCCTTGCAGGGCGTCCTCGCAGCCGAGGGACCGGCGCGCGCCGCGTTCCTGATCGACAAGCAGATCGAGTACGCACGCGTGAACGGCGTGACCCAGCCGTTCCACGCCGAGACGCAGTACATCAACACCATCCCGGTGGAGCAGCAGGCCCGCATCCCCGGCGACCAGGACATCGAGCACCGCATCCGCTCGTACACCCGCTGGAACGCCATGGCGATGGTGCTGCGCGCCAACAAGCACACCAACGTCGGCGGCCATATCTCCTCGTTTGCCTCGGCGGCCACGCTGTATGACGTCGGCTACAACCATTTCTGGCGCGCCCCCTCGGAACAGAGCGGCGGCGACCTGGTCTTCGTGCAGGGCCACTCGGCACCGGGCGTGTACTCGCGCGCCTTCCTGCTGGGCCGCCTGACCCCGGACCAGCTCGACAATTTCCGCCAGGAAGTGGACGGCAAGGGCATCTCGTCATACCCGCACCCGTGGCTGATGCCGGACTTCTGGCAGTTCCCGACCGTGTCGATGGGGCTGGGCCCGATCATGGCCATCTACCAGGCCCGTTTCATGAAGTACCTGGACAGCCGCGGCCTGGCCAAGGCCGGCGATCGCAAGGTGTGGGCCTTCCTGGGCGACGGCGAGACCGACGAGCCGGAATCGCTGGGTGCGATCGGCATGGCTGGCCGCGAGAAGCTCGACAACCTGGTCTTCGTCATCAACTGCAACCTGCAGCGCCTGGATGGCCCGGTGCGCGGCAACGGCAAGATCATCCAGGAACTGGAATCCGAGTTCCGCGGTGCCGGCTGGAACGTGATCAAGGTGGTGTGGGGCAGCAAGTGGGATTCGCTGCTGGCGCGCGACACCAAGGGCCTGCTGATGAAACGCATGATGGACTGCGTGGACGGCGAGTACCAGACCATGAAGGCCAAGGATGGCGCCTACGTCCGCGAGCACTTCTTCAACACGCCTGAGCTGAAGGCGATGGTCGCCGACTGGTCCGACGAGGACATCTGGCGCCTGAACCGCGGCGGCCACGACCCGCACAAGATCTACGCCGCCTACAAGGCCGCGAGCGAGCACAAGGGCCAGCCGACGCTGATCCTGGCCAAGACCATCAAGGGCTATGGCATGGGCGATGCCGGCCAGGCCATGAACGTGGCCCACCAGCAGAAGAAGATGCCGGTGGACGCGATCCGCAAGTTCCGCGACCAGTTCAATATTCCGGTGCCCGACGACAAGCTCGACGAGGTGCCGTACCTGACCTTCGAAGAAGGCTCGAAGGAACTGGAATACATGCGCCAGGCGCGCATGAACCTGGGCGGCTACCTGCCGGCCCGCCGCCAGAAGGCCGAAGCGCTGCAGATCCCGCAGCTGTCCGCGTTCGACGCGCTGCTGAAAGCCACCGGCGAAGGCCGCGAAGTGTCCACCACCATGGCCTTCGTGCGTATCCTGAACACGCTGCTCAAGGACAAGCAGGTCGGCAAGCACGTGGTGCCCATCGTGCCGGACGAATCGCGCACCTTCGGCATGGAAGGCCTGTTCCGCCAGGTCGGCATCTGGAACCAGGAAGGCCAGAAGTACGTGCCGGAAGACCATGACCAGCTGATGTTCTACAAGGAATCGCAGACTGGCCAGGTGCTGCAGGAAGGCATCAACGAAGCCGGCGCCATGTGCGACTGGATCGCCGCCGCCACGTCGTACTCGACGCACGGCGTGCAGATGATCCCGTTCTACATCTACTACTCGATGTTCGGCATCCAGCGTATCGGCGATCTGTGCTGGGCCGCTGCCGACATGCGCTCGCGGGGCTTCCTGCTGGGCGGCACCGCCGGCCGCACCACGCTGAACGGCGAAGGCCTGCAGCACGAAGACGGCCACTCGCACGTGTTCCACGCCGCGATCCCGAACTGCATCTCGTACGACCCGACCTACCAGTACGAACTGGCGGTGATCATGCAGGACGGCCTGCGCCGCATGTACGCCGAGCAGGAAGACGTCTACTACTACCTGACGGTGATGAACGAGAACTACGAGCATCCGGAAATGCCGGCTGGCGTAGAGAAGGACATCGTCAAGGGCATGTACCAGTTCCGCAAGGGCGTCGAGAACAGCAATGCGCCGCGCGTGCAGTTGCTGGGCTCGGGTACGATCTTCCGCGAGGTTGTTGCCGCCGCCGAACTGCTGAAGAAGGACTGGGGCGTCGAGTCCGACCTGTGGAGCTGCCCGAGCTTCACCGAGCTGGCCCGCGAAGGCCAGGCTGCCGAGCGCTTCAACCTGCTGCACCCGGCCGAAGCCCAGCGCGAAGCCTTTGTCACGCAGAAGCTGAAGTCAGCCCGCGGCCCGGTGATCGCCTCGACCGACTACGTGCGCGCCTTCGCCGAGCAGATCCGTCCGTTCGTGCCGCGCCGCTACGTGGTGCTGGGCACCGACGGCTTCGGCCGCTCGGATACCCGCGAGAAGCTGCGCCACTTCTTTGAAGTGGACCGCCACTGGGTCACGCTGGCCGCGCTCAAGGCGCTGGCCGACGAGGGCGCCATCAGCCGTGACAAGGTGGCCGAGGCCATCAAGAAGTACAACCTCGACCCGAGCAAGCCCAACCCGATGTCGGTCTGATCCGGCAGCCTGCACCCACCCCCGCAGTACGGCAACGCCGTGCCGCGGGCGCCCCGGCAAACCGCCGGCTGGCGCCTTGCGGCATGGCGGCGTGACAGAAGCGGGCGGCGAAGGTAATCTCGCCGCTTGCGGATGTCGCGCGCGCCGGCCTGCCCAGGAGACACTGTATGAGTCAAGCAATTGAAATCAAGGTGCCGGATATCGGCGACTATGACGCCGTCCCCGTCATCGAAGTGCATGTGAAACCCGGCGACAGCATCAACGCGGAAGACGCGCTTGTGACGCTGGAGTCGGACAAGGCCACCATGGACGTGCCCTCGCCGCAGGCCGGCGTGGTCAAGGACGTCCGCATCAAGGTGGGCGACAACGTGTCCGAAGGCTCGGTGCTGGTGATGCTGGAAGCGGCCAACGAGGCCTCTGCAGCACCGCCTGCCGCGGCCGCAGCGCCGGCTCCGGCGCCGGCGCCGGCTGCCGCAGCACCCGCGCCCGCCCCCGCCGCGAGCGGTGGCGGCACCATCGAAGTCAAGGTGCCTGATATCGGCGACTACGACGCCGTGCCGGTCATCGAAGTCCACGTCAAGCCGGGCGACACCATCAGCGCGGAAGACGCGCTGGTGACGCTGGAGTCCGACAAGGCCACCATGGACGTGCCCTCGCCGCAGGGCGGCGTGGTCAAGGAAGTCAAGGTCAAGGTTGGCGACAACGTGTCCGAGGGTACGCTGCTGCTGATCCTGGAAGGCGCTGGCGCGGCCGCAGCACCGGCTCCGGCTGCCGCGGCGGCTCCGGCACCGGCGGCTGCCAGCGCGCCCGCCCCGGCACCGGTTGCAGCCCCGGCTCCGGCTCCGGCAGCAGCGGCCGCCGTCGCACCGGCCGTCGCTGGCGTAAGCGGCAAGACCGCCCATGCCAGCCCCTCGGTGCGCAAGTTCGCGCGCGAGCTGGGCGTCGACGTGTCGCGCGTGGCCGGCACCGGTCCCAAGGGCCGCATCACCCAGCAGGACGTGCAGAACTACGTCAAGGGCGTAATGACCGGCCAGGCCGCTGCGCCGGCCCAGGCGGCCGCGGCTGGCGGCGGTGGTGGCGAGCTCGGCCTGCTGCCGTGGCCGAAGGTCGATTTCACCCGCTTCGGCGAGGTGGAAAGCAAGGCCCTGTCGCGCATCAAGAAGATTTCCGGCGCCAACCTGCACCGCAACTGGGTCATGATCCCGCACGTCACCAACCATGACGAAGCGGACATCACCGAGCTGGAAGCCTTCCGCGTGCAGCTGAACAAGGAAAACGAGAAGTCCGGCATCAAGGTGACCATGCTGGCCTTCATGATCAAGGCCACGGTCGCGGCGCTGAAGAAGTTCCCGAACTTCAATGCGTCGCTCGACGGTGACAACCTGGTGCTGAAGAAGTACTTCAACATCGGGTTCGCCGCCGACACCCCGAACGGCCTGGTCGTGCCGGTGATCAAGGACGCCGACAAGAAGGGCGTGCTGGAGATCAGCCAGGAAATGAGCGAGCTGGCCAAGCTGGCGCGCGACGGCAAGCTCAAGCCGGACCAGATGCAGGGCGGCTGCTTCTCGATCTCGTCGCTGGGCGGCCTGGGCGGCACGTACTTCACGCCCATCATCAATGCGCCGGAAGTGGCCATCATGGGCGTGTGCAAGTCGTTCCAGAAGCCGGTGTGGGACGGCAAGCAGTTTGCGCCGCGCCTGACGCTCCCGCTGTCGCTGTCGTGGGACCACCGCGTCATCGACGGCGCCGAGGCCGCGCGCTTCAACACGTACTTCGCGCAACTGCTGGCGGACTTCCGCCGTATCCTGCTCTAACTCGGCAGCGCGCACCGGCATTGCCGGTGTGCGCCCAAGCCGGACGATAGGAGCGAGCCATGACTACCTGTGTTGTCGTCAAGAAGGGCGCCGAGGTGGCGATCGCGGCGGACGCGCTGGTCACCTTCGGCGATACGCGGCTGTCGCGCGCGTATGAGCGCAACCAGAAGGTCTTTCCGGTCGGCGACGGCTTTATCGCGCTGGCCGGGACGACCGCGCACTTCCCGGTCATGCGCACGCTGCTGGCTGGCCTGGGTGAGGAGTGCAGGCTGGGCTCGCGCGACGACGTGTTCCGCACCTTCCTGAAGGTGCATGAGAAGCTGAAGACGGACTACTTCGTCAACACCAAGGAAGACGAGGACGATCCCTACGAGTCGTCGCAGATCGTCTGCCTGATCGCCAATCCGGCGGGCATCTTCGGCGTCTACTCGTATCGCGAGGTGTTTTCGTTCGACCGCTTCTGGGGCATCGGCTCGGGCCGCAACTACGCGCTGGGCGCAATGCACGCGGTGTATGACCGGCCGGACCTGGATGCGGGCGAGATCGCGCGCATCGGCGTCGATGCGGGCGTGGAGTTCGACAAGAGTTCATCGGGGCCGATCGAGGTCCATACGGTCCAGCTGCACGCAGCAGACAATGGCGCAGCCCCGGGGGCGGATGCGGCAACCAACAACGACGGCGCGCCCTGAAGCCGAGAGGCGGGCGCGTATTGAGGAGCAAATATGAGTGTGATCGAAGTCAAGGTGCCGGATATCGGCGATTTCGACGCGGTGGAAGTGATCGAGGTACTGGTCAAGGCCGGCGATACGGTCGAGCTGGAGCAGTCCCTGATCGTGCTGGAGTCCGACAAGGCGAGCATGGACGTGCCGTCGTCGGCAGCAGGCAAGGTGGTGGAGGTCAAGGTCAAGGTGGGCGACAAGGTCGGCCAGGGCGCGGTGATCTGCACCGTGGAGGCCCAGGCAGCTGCCGCTGCACCGGCGCCCGCTCAAGCTCCGGCTCCGGCCCCGGCCCCTGCGCCGGCCCCTGCGCCGGCCGCCGCGGCACCGGCCGCGGCAACGCATGGCGGCGGTGCCGACATCCAGTGCGACATGCTGGTGCTGGGCGCTGGCCCTGGCGGCTACTCGGCCGCCTTCCGTGCTGCCGACCTGGGCATGAACACGGTGCTGGTGGAACGCTACAGCACGCTTGGCGGCGTCTGCCTGAACGTGGGCTGCATCCCCTCCAAGGCGCTGCTGCACAACGCGGCCGTGATCGACGAAGCCAAGGCGCTGGCCGCCCACGGCATCCTGTTCGGCGAAGCCAAGATCGACCTCGACGGCCTGCGCCACTACAAGAACCAGGTGGTCGGCAAGCTGACCGGCGGCCTGGCCGGCATGGCCAAGGCGCGCAAGGTGCAGGTGGTGCGCGGCATCGGCAACTTCCTCGATCCGCACCACATGGAAGTCGAGCTGACCGAGGGCGAGGGCAAGCGCAGCACCGGCAAGAAGACCGTGATCCGCTTCGAGAAGGCCATCATCGCCGCCGGCAGCCAGGCGGTGAAGCTGCCGTTCATTCCGGAAGACCCGCGCATCGTCGACTCGACCGGCGCGCTCGAACTGCCGGAAGTGCCCAACAAGATGCTGGTCATCGGCGGTGGCATCATCGGCCTGGAAATGGCCACGGTGTACAGCACGCTGGGCGCCGAGATCGATGTCGTCGAAATGCTGCCGGGCCTGATGGGCGGTGCCGACCGCGATCTGGTCAAGGTCTGGGAAAAGAAGAACAAGGACCGTTTCGGCAAGGTCATGCTGAATACCAAGACCGTCGGGGTGGAAGCCAAGCCGGATGGCATCTACGTCAAGTTCGAGGGCGAGCAGGCGCCGTCCGAGGCGCAGCGCTACGACCTGGTGCTGGTGTCGGTGGGCCGCGCGCCCAACGGCAAGCGCATCGCCGCCGAGAAGGCGGGCGTGGCCGTGACCGACCGCGGCTTTATCAACGTCGACAAGCAGATGCGCACCAACGTGCCGCATATCTTCGCGATCGGCGACGTCGTGGGCCAGCCGATGCTGGCGCACAAGGCGGTGCATGAAGCCCACGTGGCCGCGGAAGCCGCGCATGGCGAGAAGGCATTCTTCGATGCCAAGCAGATCCCGTCGGTGGCCTTTACCGATCCGGAAGTGGCCTGGGCCGGCCTGACCGAAGACGAGTGCAAGGCGCAGGGCATCAAGTACAGCAAGGGTGTGTTCCCGTGGGCCGCTTCGGGCCGCGCCATTGCCAACGGCCGCGACGAGGGCTTTACCAAGCTGATCTTCGACGAGGAAACGCATCGCGTGATCGGCGGCGGTATCGTCGGTATGCATGCCGGCGACCTGATCAGCGAAGTGTGCCTGGCGATCGAGATGGGCGCGGATGCAGTGGATATCGGCAAGACCATCCACCCGCACCCGACGCTGGGCGAATCGATCGGCATGGCGGCGGAGATCTACGAAGGCACGTGTACCGACGTGCCGCCGCCGCGCAAGCGCTGAGCGTTCCCGACGGAAACGCAGAACCCGCCTTCGGGCGGGTTCTTTTTTGCCCTGTTAATGCAATTAACCGCCAGAAGTCAAACCCACCAACGGATGGAGCCAGCGGGGCGGGGCCTTATACAAGCGGGAAGGAAGAACGAAACGGGCAAAAAAAAAGCCCGGCCTCTGCAGGCCAGGCTTTAACGATACCTTTGGACAAGGAGACCGCGGTACCGAGGAGACATCGGCAGACTAGGCAGTGCCGCTATCCTCGGTCGGGACACCACCATCATCGTTGGCAAAACGCACCGGCAAGATGCCGTATCGATGCGCTTTGCCAACGGACCGGCCGGAGCCGGTCCATCGTCAAGGCAAACAGCTATCAGGCAACCGTAGCCTTCTTCGCCGTGGCCGTACGGGCCGTGGCGCTGGCTTGCTGGGCAGCCTTGGTGGCGGCGGAAGCAGCGGCCTGGAAGTTGGTTTCAGCGATTTCCACGGCTTGCTTGGTCGCCTTCTGCACCGACTCGTAGGCGTTGTTGGCAGCCGAGATCGCCGACTTCACGATGGCCACGGTCGATTCCGAACCGGCCGGGGCGTTCTTGGCGAAGTTCTCGACCAGCGCCTGCACGTTCTTCGAGCCTTCGGCCAGTTGGGCCTCGGCCACCTTGGTGAACTCGCTCTGGGTTTCCGAAGCGATTTCGTACAGGTGACGGGTGTAGGCCAGGGTCTTCTCGGCGACCGGCTGCACGGCTGCGGCCTGCAGGGCCAGCAGTTCCTGTGCGTCCTTGGCCGACAGGGCCTTCTTGGCATTTTCCACGTTTTCGGCCAACGTGGTCTTCACGACCTGCAGGTTCAGTTCGACAAGCTTTTCGACGCCTTCAAATGCCTTGGTAGTCAGGCCGAACAGCGTTTCCAGGTTTGCTTTTTGCGCTGCTGCGACTTGTTCCGGGGTCAGGATCATTGCTGGTCTCCAGTGGTGAACTTCAAGGTCAAGCAAAAATAAGCCGCCTAGATGTCAAGGCCGTGACGGTGTGTCCCGCTTCGGCCAGCCCAGGCGTAGGTGGGTGGTTGTGTGCCGCGCCCGATGGTTTGATGCGCCGCAACAATTCCAATTCTAGGGAAGCCAGGTTTAATGTCAAGCGCATTTTGTGCGTTGCACAAAAATATTAGCCCGCTGTGCTGGTATTTGTGCCGCAGCAGCCATTTTGGCTAGGCGGCGAGGTGCGGTGAGCGGTGCTACCATCGCGGATTCCCTCGCTGTACGGCTGGCCGCCGCCTGCGAAACCGACAAGACGTGAACAGAACCGCACAGGCCGATCCATGCTTGCCTTCTACGCCGACCATTTCGTGTTGCCGCTGCCGCCGGGACACCGTTTCCCGATGCGCAAGTACAGCATGCTGCGCGACACGGTTGCAACCCAGATTCCCGGCTTGCGCCTGGCCGAGGCGCCGCGCGCCGGCGACGATGCGCTGCTGCTGGCGCATACGCCGGAATACGTCCAGGCCGCTTCCGATGGCACGCTGGATGCTGCCCGCCAGCGCGAAATCGGCTTCCCGTGGTCCGAAGCCATGGTCGAGCGCTCGCGGCGCTCCGCCGGCGCCACCATTGAAGCGTGCCGGGCAGCCTTGCGCGAAGGCATTGCCGTGAACCTCGCCGGCGGCACGCACCACGCGTATGCCGACAAGGGTGGCGGCTTCTGCGTGTTCAACGACGCGGCCATCGCGGCGCGCGTGCTGCAGCGCGACGGCGACGTGCGCCGCGTGGCGGTGGTCGATCTCGACGTGCACCAGGGCAACGGCACGGCGTCGATCCTGCAAGGCGATCCCTCTGCGTTCACGCTGTCGCTGCACGGCGAGAAGAACTATCCGTTCCGCAAGGAAGCCAGCGACCTCGACGTCGGGCTGCCGGACGGCTGCGACGACGACGCCTATGCGCATTCGTTGCAGGTGGCGCTGGATACGCTGTTCAGCCGCTTCGCGCCCGACCTGCTGATCTACCTGGCCGGCGCCGATCCGCACGAGGGCGACCGGCTCGGGCGGCTCAAACTGACCTTCGCTGGTTTGGCACGGCGTGACCGGCTGGTATTCGACGCCGCCATGGCGCGCGGGCTCCCGGTAGCGGTGGCGATGGCCGGCGGATACGGTAACCAGATTGAAGACACGGTCGCGGTCCATGCGCAGACCGTGCGCCTGGCCGCGCAATACCATGCTCGCCACGGCGCGCTGGCGGCGGCGTCATGAGCGCCGCCGCAGAACCTGGCCGCACGGCCGATGCCGCCGCCCGCCGGACGGCATGGGTGGCGGCGATGCCGTGGCTGTTCGTGCTGATCTGGAGCACCGGCTTCATCGTCGCCAAGTACGGCATGCCGTACGCGGAACCGATGACATTCCTGTTTCTGCGCTTTGTCGGCGTGCTGGTGCTGATGGTGCCGTTCGTGCTGCTTGCCGGCGTGCCGTTGCCGCGCGCGGCGGGCACGGCGCATGCCGACTGGCGCATGGTCGGCCATCTTGCCGTGGCGGGCTTGCTGCTGCAGGCCGGCTACCTCGGCGGCGTGTGGGCGGCGATCAGGCTCGGCATGCCGGCCGGCGTGTCGGCGCTGATCGCAGGCATGCAGCCGATCCTGACCGCGCTGATCGCCGCACGGCTGGGCGAGCGCATCAGCGGGCACCAGTGGCTGGGCTTGCTGCTGGGCATCGCCGGCGTGGCGCTGGTGGTGGCCAACAAGCTCGGCACCAGCGCGCTGACGCCGGCAAGCCTGGCGCTGGCGGTCGGCGCGCTGCTCAGCATTACCGTCGGCACCGTCTACCAGAAGCACTTCTGCCCGGTGTTCGACCTGCGCATCGGATCCGTGATCCAGTTCGGCGCCGCCGCGCTGGCCTGCCTGCCGTTCATGTTCCTGTTCGAGACCCGCGAAGTGCAGTGGACCGCCGCCATGATCGGCGCGCTGGCGTGGTCGGTGGTGGCGTTGTCGATCGGCGCCATCTCGCTGCTGTTCCAGCTGATCCGCCAGGGTGCGGCGACCAGGGTGTCTAGCCTCATGTATCTGACGCCACCGACCACCGCCGTGATGGCCTGGCTGCTCTTCGGCGAACGCTTCCCGCCGCTCGCCGCCGCCGGCATGGTGCTTGCTGCGTTAGGCGTGGCACTGGTCATCCGCAGGTAGCGCTGGTGCGTTCGTGTTGCGGTTGCGAACGCGTCAGCAGTTGCCCTGGCGCACTCCGATTCCACTTTCCGTTCCTGCCCAGTTCCTTCCTCGCCCCATGAAACTACAAGCCGAGCCGCGCAGTGCCTATCCGTACTTCCAGCCGATCACGACGCGTTGGATGGATAACGATGTCTATGGCCACGTTAACAACGTTGTCTACTACAGTTATTTTGACACCGTGGTGAATACCTACCTGATCCGGCAGGGGGCGCTCGATCTCGAGTCGGGCAAGACCATCGGGCTGGTGATCGAGACGCAGTGCAATTACTTCTCGTCGCTCAGCTTCCCGGAGACCGTGGTCGCAGGCTTGCGCGTCGCCAGGCTCGGCACGTCGAGCGTGCGCTATGAGGTCGGCCTGTTCAGCGGCGACAACGAGGTTGCCGCCGCGCAGGGGCATTTCATCCACGTCTATGTCGATCGCGCCACGCGCCGGCCGGTACCGCTGCCGGCGCCGCTGCGCGAGGCGCTGCTGCCGCTGGCGGTCGCAGGCGCGCAAGGGTGAGGGCGGGGCGATGGAGACGAACAAGATGTCCCTCGAGATGCAACCGGGTTCGCAGGACGCCGTGGCGTGCGTGGATCGCGCGATCCTGACGCGGCGTTCGGTGCGGGCCTTTCTCGATACGCCCGTGCCGCGCGAGACCGTGGAAGAGATCCTGGCCGTCGCCAGCCGCGCCCCCTCCGGCACCAATACGCAGCCTTGGCGGGTCTATGTCCTGTCGGGCGAGGCCAAGGCAAAGCTGTGCGCCGATGTCCTTGCCGCTTACGACGACCCTGAGCGCGATGCCAAGTACCTGGAGGAATACCCGTACTATCCCCGCGAATGGGCCAACCCGTACCTGGCGAGGCGGCGCAAGGTGGGCTGGGACCTGTATGGCCTGCTTGAGATCAGCCGCGAGGACAAGGCGCGCATGCATGAGCAGCACGCGCGCAATTTCCGTTTCTTCGATGCGCCGGTGGGCATGATCTTCACCATCGATCGCATCATGGAGCAGGGCAGCTGGCTCGACTACGGCATGTTCCTGCAAAGCATCATGGTTGCCGCGCGGGGGCGCGGGCTGGATACCTGCCCGCAGGCGGCGTTCACGCAGTTCCACAAGATCATTGGCAGCCATTTGCTGCTGCCACCCGAAGAGATGGTGGTGTGCGGCATGTCGCTGGGGTTTGCGGATCCGGACGCGCCGGAAAACCGCCTGGCCACCGAACGGGAGCCGGTAAGCGGGTTTGCGCGTTTCCTCTCATAGAGAGGTTTGTATCAATGTGTAACGATTGCTGCCGATATAGAGAGCGAAATGCCGTACTGGCCGCAATTGTTACTGGGGTGAGCAAGGCGGAGCGAATGCAGTTCGTTTGCGGACGTGACCTGAGGTCGACTTTTTCCACCATGTGGAAAGGTTTGCAAATCGAACTTTAAGGAGCGTCTGTAAGTCTTTAATCTTGCTAACAATTTCTTAATTTCCTACACTAGCGCCATTCCTGATGCGCTGAACGAATCATGTTTCGGTCTGATTCCATTTTTTCCAGATTCTTCGGCTCCACGCCCTTGTCCGCCGTTGCCGCCGCGGTGCTGGTGTCGGTGTCGATGGTTGCAGCTCCCGTCGCTGAGGCTGCCAGCAAGTCTGCAAGTACGCAAAAAGCGTCTAAAAAGCAGGCAACTACCGCTAAAGTCACCAAAAAATCCGCTTCCAAGACTGTGTCCGCGAAGGCGCGCAGCAGCAGGGTCGCCAGGAGTGAAGCCGGTTCCGGCCGCAAGGTGATCGTGCTGAAAAACGGCAAGCGCCAGGTCGTGGCCGCGCATCGCGCCGCGCCGGTGCGCGCCGTGTTCACGCCGGCCAAGCCGTCGCTGGGCGAGGCGATGGGGCTGCGTGATACCGAAGACGCACTGGCGCTGCGCTCCAGCGTGGCGCTGGTGATGGACCAGGGCTCCAACGAGGTGCTGTTCCAGAAGAACGCCTCGGCCGTGCTGCCGATCGCCTCGATCACCAAGCTGATGACCGCGCTGGTGGTGATGGACGCGCGCCTGCCGATGGACGAGGTGCTGACCATCACCGAGGACGATCGCGACACCGAGAAGCACAGCAGCTCGCGCCTGCGCTTCGGTACGCAGCTGACCCGCCAGGAACTGCTGCTGCTGGCGCTGATGTCGTCCGAGAACCGCGCCGCCTCGGCGCTGGGCCGCCACTATCCGGGCGGGCTGCCGGCTTTCGTGCAGGCGATGAACCGCAAGGCGCGCGAGCTGGGCATGAACGACAGCCATTTCGTCGACTCGAGTGGCCTGTCGAGCAGCAATGTGTCGAGCGCGATGGACCTGGTGCGCATGGTCAATGCCGCGTACCGCAACCCGACCATCCGCGAGTTCTCGACCCAGACCGAGCATGAAGTCAACGTGATGGGCCGCACGCAGCACTATGTCAGCACCAACCGCCTGGTGCGCGGCGGCAACTGGGAGATCGGCCTGCAGAAGACTGGCTTTATCTCCGAGGCAGGCCAGTGCCTGGTGATGCAGGCGCGCGTGCAGGGCCGCAACGTGGTGATGGTGTTCCTGGATTCGGCGGGCAAGCTGTCGCGTTTTGCCGATGCCAACCGGGTCAAGGACTGGCTCGAGCATTCGCCGTCGCAGCCGCACGGCTTCCCCTCTTCCCCTAACCTGACGCAGCGCCCGGGCGGCGCGCACGCGATCCTGGCTTCGCAGCAGGCTCGCGGCATCTGATCGCTGACCTGCAATGAAAACGCGCCGGAGCCCGGCGCGTTTTTTTTGCCAGCGCGACAGCGCTCAGAGCAGCTTGCCGGGGTTCATGATCCCGGCCGGATCGAACACCGCCTTGATCTCCCGCATCAGCCGCAACTCCAGCGGATCCTTGACCGCCAGGAAGGCGTGGCGCTTGAGCTGGCCGATGCCGTGCTCGGCGCTGATGCTGCCGCCGTAGCGCATCACTTCATCCAGCACCGCGTCAGTGACCGCATCGCCATGGGTCGCTGCCCAGTCCCTGGGGGCGCCGGCCGGGCGCGACAGGTTGTAGTGCAGGTTGCCATCGCCGAAGTGGCCGAAGACAAAGGGCCGGATCGCCGGGTCGAGCGCGCGCAGGCGGCTTTCCATTGACGTCATGAACGCCGGGATCTGCTCGATCGGCAGCGACACGTCGTGCTTCAGGTGCGGGCCATCGGCGCGCTGCGCTTCGGAGATTTCCTCGCGCAGTTTCCACATCGCCTGCAACTGCGCCAGCGATGCCGAGACCGCCGCGTCCAGGCACAGTTCGCGCTCCAGCGCTTCGCCGATCACGCGCTCCAGCAGCGCGTTGAGTGCGTCCTCATCCGTGGTGTCCGCCAGTTCCACCAGCACATAGGCCGGGTAGCGCTGCGCGAACGGTTCCTGCACGCCTTCCGCGTGCACCAGCACCAGGTCCAGGCAATCGCCGGTAAAGAACTCGAACGCCTGCAGGCGCGCGCCGCATTGCGCGAACAGCAGTTCATACAGCTCCAGCGATTGCGCCGGCGAGGCAACCGCCGCCAGCACCACGCTGCGCGTATCGGTGCGCGGGAACAGCCGCAACGCCGCCGCCGTGATCACGCCCAGTGTGCCTTCCGAGCCGATCAGCAACTGCTTCAGGTCATAGCCGGTGTTGTCCTTGCGCAGCGTGCGCAAGCCGTTGAACACCTCGCCGTTGGGCAGCACGGCTTCCACGCCAAGTACCAGTTCGCGCGTCATGCCGTAGCGCACCACGTTGACGCCGCCGGCATTGGTGGCAAGGTTGCCGCCGATCTGGCACGAATCCTCGGCCGCCAGCGAAAGGGGCAGCAGCCGGTTGGCTTCCTGTGCGGCGCGGCGCAGGTTGCCGAGGATGCAGCCGGCTTCGGCCACCATGGTATTGGCGATGGTGTCGAGCGAACGTACCGCGTTCATGCGGTCCAGGCTCAGCACCACGTTGGCGGCCTGCGCGTCGGGCGTGGCACCGCCGCACAGGCCGGTATTGCCGCCGCGCGGCACCACTGGTGCCGCTGCCTGCTGGCACAGCGCCAGTGTGCGCGAGACTTGTTCCACATTGCGCGGACGCACAACTGCCTGTGCCTGCCCGCGATAGATGCCGCGCCAGTCCGACAGCCACGGTGCGATGTCGTCCGGGTTGGTCAGGACAGTGTCGGCACCGAGCGCTTCGGTGAGGCGTTGGGCGAGTTGAGCGGTTTGCATGTTGTTCCGTGTTTCCGTGGTGTCAGGACTGTGCGAGGGACGGGCTGGCGGCACGCGCGCGCAGCGTCAGGCCAAGACGCCGCGCCGCGTTCTGCAGGTGGGTGACCGCCGCGCTCCGGGCCGCTTCGGCGTCGCCGCGGCGGATCGCGTCGACGATGGCTTCATGCTCGCCATGCACGCCTTCGGCCAGCCCAGGCTGGCGCAGCGTGTTGGCGCGCGCGGTGGCGACCGCCTGGTGCAGCTGCAGGTTCAGGTACTGCAGCAACTGGCGGTAGTACGGGTTATGCGTCGCCGCGGCGATGCCGATATGGAAGGCCGCGTCGATATCGGCTGCCGGCTGCCCGTCGTAGAGGTGGGCATGCAGCCGCTGCAGCAGCCCTGCCAGCGCGGCGATGTCGTCATCGGTGCGGCGCACCGCCGCCAGTGCGGCCGCGGCGCCCTCCAGGTCGATGCGCAGGTCATACAGGTCCGCCAGGCCGGCGGCGTCGATATCGGGCTCGCGCGGCAGCTGGAATCCCGCCGCGCCGGTGCGCGAGCGCACGGTGCAGCCGACACCCTGGCGCGTCTCGACAAAGCCCTGCGAACGCAGATGCTCGGTGACTTCGCGTATCACCGCGGCGCTGACGCCGTACTGCTCCGAGAGCTGCTTGCCGGTCGGCAGCCGGGTGCCGACCGGGTACGCGCCGCTTTCGATATCGGCGCGCACCTGGCGGGTGACCTGTTCGGTGAGGGTGACGGCACGGGTTCGCATGGGGGGCGATTATAAGATTTGCTGGTTATATGAAAACTAAGGGTAAACGTTAGTGTTGAGCCTGATCCTGATATGTCCGGCGCCGGATGCAAAAAAAACGCGCGGGGCGCCATCGCTGGCGGCCCGCGCGTCGTGGCGCTGGCGGAACGAAGCTGCGCTCAGGCCGCGGCTTCTGATACGTAGCCCATGCCGCGCGAGATCTGCAGCGCGGTTTCCTTCAGGTTCTGCAGCCAGCTGTCCTGGAGCCGGTCGGCCGGGGCAGACAGTGACAGGCCCGCCACCAGCCGGCGCGAGTCGTCGTAAATGCCGGCGGCAATGCAGCGCACGCCCAGTTCCAGCTCTTCGTTGTCGCGGGCATAGCCGTTGGTGCGGACCCAGTTCAGCTCGCGCTCCAGCTTGGTCAGGTCGGTGATCGAGGTCCGGGTATGTCCGGCCAGCCCGGTGCGGGTGGCGTAGTTGCGAACGCGCGCCGACTCGTCGGCGGCCAGGAACAGCTTGCCGACCGAGGTCAGGTGCAGCGGCGCACGGCCGCCGATGGCGCGCACCACCTGCATGCCGGAGCGCTCGCTATAGGCGCGCTCGATATAAACGATCTCGTCGCCCTGTCGCACCGACAGGTTGACCGTCTGCCCGGTGACGCGGTGCAGCGCGCGCATCGGCGCCAGCGCGGCGTCGCGCACCGACAGGCGCGCCTTGACCAGGTTGCCCAGTTCCAGCAGGCGCATGCCAAGACGGTAGCTGCCCGGATCAGAGCGATCGACGAAACGGCAGGCCACCATGTCGTTAAGGATGCGGTGGGCGGTCGAGGGGTGCAGGCCTGTGGCCAGCGACAGCTCTTTCAGGCTGACCGGGTCGGCGTGCTGGGCGAGGGCGTCCAGAAGCGTCATCATGCGCTCGATGACCTGGATGGACGTCTTGCCCGGTGACTTGTCTGCTTCGGACATAGCTAGGAGAGAGAAATGTTGCTTTGCGGCATTTTTATGTGTTTGCCTGATTCTATCTCGCATCGTGAAAATTTCAATAGGTGAAATGACATTACCGTAAGAGTCCTGGGGTGATGTCATCCGGCAAAGTGATCTGATTTGCACCGGATTCAATGCGGCGATGAACCGTTTGTGCGCCACGCGCGGTCCAAGGCGCGCATAATTGCGGGGTTTTTGGGGTCTGGAGAAGCCAACAATGCGAGTCGGTCTGTTCGCCACCTGCCTGGTGGACCTGATGCGTCCGGAGATCGGATTTTCGGTGCTCAAGCTGCTGGAAGCCGCCGGCTACGAGGTCATGGTGCCCGAGGCGCAGACCTGCTGCGGCCAGCCGGCGTACAACTCGGGCGAGCGCGCCGTCTCGCGGGATCTCGCCGAAAAATTCCTGCGCGAGTTCGAGATGTTCGACTACATCGTGGTCCCGTCGGGAAGCTGCGGCGGCATGATCAGCCACCACTACGGTGACCTGCTGCGCGACGATCCGGAATTGAACGGCCGCTATGCGCGCCTGCGGGAACGGGTGTACGAGCTGACCGATTTCCTGGTCAATGTGGCGCGCGTCGAGACGCTGCCGTCCAGCTTTGCCGGGCACATTACCTACCATGACTCCTGTTCCGGCTTGCGCGAGCTGGGTATCAAGCAGCAGCCGCGCGAGCTGCTGTCGCGCCTGCCCGGCGTGCAGCTGACCGAGATGAAGGACTGCGAAGCCTGCTGCGGCTTCGGCGGCACCTTCTCGGTCAAGTACGGCAATATCTCGACGGCCATCGTCGACGAGAAGTGCGCCAACATCAAGGCCAGCGGCGCTGGCGCGGTGGTGCTGGGCGACCTCGGCTGCATCCTCAATATCGAAGGCCGGCTGCGCCGCACCGGCGACAGCCAGACCCGCGTGCTGCATATCGCCCAGGTGCTGGCCGGCGACGCCTGACCACGAGAGACGCCACGATGCAAGTCCACAGCATGGAATTCAAGGCGCGCGCCGGCCAGAAGCTGGCCGACCAGCGCCTGCAGCAGAACCTGAAGAAGCTCTCGACCAAGTTCGTCACGGCACGCGCCGATGCCATCCGCGACATCGACTTCGACGCGACGCGCGAGGCGCTGAAGGAACGCCGCAACCGCGCGCTCGAAGACCTCGACGTCTGGCTGGCGACGTTCGAGCAGAACGCTACCAGGCGCGGCGCCACGGTGCTGTTCGCCGAGACCACCGCCGACGCCGCGCGCCTGGTCGCCGAGATCGCGCAGAAGCACGGCGTGAAGAAGGTCATCAAGAGCAAGTCGATGGTGACCGAGGAAATGCGCCTGAACCAGGTGCTGGGCGAGATGGGCGTGCAGAGTATCGAGACCGACCTCGGCGAGTACATCCTGCAGATCAACGACTCGGAGCCGCCGTCGCACATCATTGCGCCGGTGGTGCACAAGGACAAGGACGAGATCGCCGACCTGTTCGCCAAAGTCCACCACAAGCCGCGCCTGACCGACATCCCGGAGATGACCCGCGAGGCGCGCGAAGTGCTGCGCCCCGAATTCCTGAGCGCCGACATGGGCGTGACCGGCGGCAACTTCATCATCGCCGAGACCGGCTCGGTGGCGGTGGTCACCAACGAAGGCAACGAAGGCATGTGCACGGTGATGCCGCGCGTGCACGTGGCCGTGACCGGCATCGAGAAGGTGTTGCCGACGCTGGAAGACCTGGCCACGGTCATGCGCCTGCTGCCGCGTTCGGCCACTGGCCAGGCGATCTCCAACTATTTCTCGCTGCTGACCGGCCCGCGCGCCGAAGGCGAACGCGACGGCCCCGATCATATGTACTTCGTACTGGTCGACGGCGGCCGTTCGGGGCTGATCGGCGGCGACTTCCAGGAGATGCTGCGCTGCATCCGCTGCGGCGCGTGCATGAACCATTGCCCGGTCTACCAGAAGATCGGCGGCCATGCCTATGGCTGGGTCTATCCGGGGCCGATGGGCAGCGTGCTGACGCCCAGCTACGTAGGCCTGGCGAATGCGGTGGACCTGCCGCAGGCGGCGACCATGTGCGGCGAGTGCAACCGGGTCTGCCCGGCTTCTATCCCGCTGTCGGATCTGCTGCGCAAGCTGCGCGAGAAGCAGATGGAACGCGGTCTGCGGCCGTGGCAGGAGCGGTTTGCGCTGAAGGCCTGGGGCTATGTGGCAAAGCGGCCCGACCTGTATGCCTTTGCCACGCGCATCGGTGCCTGGCTGCTGGGCCGCATGGGCGGCGGCAACCGGCTGATCACCAGCCTGCCGATGGCCGGCAAGGGCTGGACCGAAACCCGCGACATGCCGGCCCCGTCGGGCCGCACGTTCCGCGAACTCTACAAGGAAAGGAGGGCGCGTTCATGAGCGCAGCCAACACGGAAACGCTGGCGCGCATGCGCGCCGCACTGGACCAGCACGTCACCGGGTCGATGCCCGCGCAGGAACTCGTGCGCGCATGGCGCGATGCCGGCAGCGGGCTGACGCTGCCTCCTGTCTATGGACAGGCGATGGAAGAACTGCTGCGCAGGCTGGAGATGTCGGCAGTGTTTGCGCAGGACAGCTGCTCGTTCTCGAGCAGCGCGGTGACGGACCAGCTGGCGCGCTGGCTGGACAAGGCGGCAACGGCCTGAGGCCGCAACGCTTTGCCGGGGCCCTTCAGCGGCCCCTTCCGCGCAACGCTTCATCATCCCTTCAGCGTCTCCACGAATTCCAGCGACAGCCGCGACAGCGGCTCCGCCTGCACAAAGCCCCCGCCACACAGGCCCGCTCGACCTGAACCTGCATGCCGGGCCGGTCGCCAGCGTTGCCGAACATCTCGTGCCAACAGGCTCGATCCCTTCAAAGACCGCCTTGACTTCGCCAAGCGACCGCCTCGCTCCCGCGCAGGTTCATTTTCGTGGGATTAACCTGATGTTAAGGGTGGCGGACATATAAGCATATGACAGTCAATGGCGCCATACCTAAACTGGACTCCATCGATACACCACACACACTGATCTGGAGGGCGGCGACCGTATGGCTGATATTCATCTTACCTACCTCAACGGCCGGGACATTGCGCGGCTGGAAATGACCGACGCCGAAATCATCGAGGCGGTGGAGCAGGCACTGGTCGCGCAGGGCAACGGCCAGACCGTGATCGAGCCGCGCGTGCACCTGATGCCGGATCCCGCCTTCAACGGCCACTTCAACGTGCTGCGCGGCTACGTGGCGCCGCTGGGGCTGGCCGGCGTCAAGGTCGTCGGCGATTTCGTCGACAACTACAAGCTTGGCCTGCCTTCGGAGATGGCCATGCTGAACCTGTTCGATCCGCGCACCGGCATGCCGGTAGCGGTGATCGATGCCACCTTCATCACCGATGCCCGCACCGGCGCGCTGACCGCGCTCGGCGCCAAGCACCTGGCACGCCGCGACAGCAAGGTGCTGGGCCACATCGGCGCGCGCGGCACCTCGTACTGGAACGTGCGCCTGCTCGACAGCCTCTATGACTTCGACGAGATCCGCGTGCATTCGCGCCGGCCGGAAAGCCGCAATGCCTTTGCCGCGCGGCTGGAGCGCGATCTCGGCAAGACGATCGTCGTGACCGAGGACTGGGAGTCGTGCGTGCGTGGCGCCGACATCGTGGTCGAGGCCTCGCGCCTGGAACGCCCGACGCCAATGCTCAAGACCGAATGGATCAAGCCCGGCGCGTTTGTCGTGCCCTACGGCACCATGAGCGCGGTCGAGTTGTCGCTGACCGACATCATGACGAGGATGGTGGTGGACGACTGGGGGCAGTGCAAGGGCGGCATGTTCGGCTCGCTGCGCGCGCATGTCGAAGCGGGCAAGCTGTCGGAACAGACGCTATACGGCGAACTGGGCGAGATCGCCGCCGGCCGCAAGCCGGGCCGCCAGAGCGACGACGAGACCAACCTGTTCTGGCACCGCGGCCTGTCGCTGAGCGATATCGCGCTGGGACACGCCATCCTGAAGAAGGCCGGGCAGCGCGGGCTGGGCCAGACGCTGGTGTACGCATGATCGCCAATGCCCGCATGTACGCGGTAACGCCGCAGGCCGAAGCGGCATGGCGCGCACTGCTGGCGCGCGTGTCCGAGCGTGCGGGCGTGGCGTTGCCGTATGTCGGGCATCCCGCGCCAGAGCCGATTAACGCGCTGTGGGCGAGACAGGACTGCGGCTGCGTGTTCATGTGCGGCTATCCGTACGCGAGCGCGCCGGTAACGCCGCAGTTGCTGGCCGCGCCGGTTCCGTCGCGGTCGCGTTACGACGGACGGCCAGTGTACTTCACGGAGTTCATCATGCGCGCCGATGCGCCGGCGCAGTCGCTGGCGCAGACTTTCGGCGGGCGGCTGGCATGCATGTTGCCTGAGTCGAACTCGGGCTATAACGCGCCGCGCCATTACCTGATGCGGCTGGCACCGGCGGGTACGCGGGCGCTGTACCGGCCCGCTGCGATGGTGACGCCAACGCCGAGCGAGGTCATCGGTGCCGTGCTTGCAGGCGATGCTGAGGTGGGGGTGATCGACAGCTATGTGATGGACCTGCTGCGCCGCTATGCCCCTGGGCTTGTTGCGCAACTGAAGACGCTGGCGCTGACGCCGCCCGCACCAATCCCGGTGCTGGTCGCATCGGCGGGAGCCGATCCGCGGCAGTGTGCGCGCGTGCGCGCGGCATTGCTGGGCATGCATGAGGATGCCGCGGGCGCCGCGCTGCTGGCCATGCTGGGGCTGGCGCGCTTCGCCGCGGTGCAACCCGCCGACTACGCCTGCCTGCCCGCGATGGCGAACGAAGCGGATCTGGCGAGCTTTGCGCTGACCGATCCCGCGGCCGGAGAGCGGGGCACGGGATAGGCAACGCGTCGGACCGCACACGGCCATTGGCGAGAACAAGACTGCCGGCGCGGTGGAGGAGCCATAGCCTGATTACTGCCAAATTGGGGAAACCGTCATGAAATTCGCTGTAAATGCTGCTTTGAATCCTTTCATGAATCCTGACATCCGGCGCCTTGCCACGCAGTGCCTGTTCGCTTGCGCGGCAGCCTGCGCGACATGGTTCGGCGCAGCGGCGGCGCATGCCCAGCCGCCGGCGTATCCCGCCAAGCCGGTGCGCATTGTGGTGCCATTCGCCGCCGGTGGCCCGGCCGACGTGCTGGCGCGCGCCGTCGGGGAAGGCGTTGCCAAGGCCACCGGCCAAAGCGTGCTGGTCGAGAACAAGGCCGGCGCCGCCGGCACCATTGGTGTCGACATGGTGGCCAAGGCCGCGCCCGATGGCTACACCCTCGCGCTGGTGCCGGTCGGCAATATCGCGGTGAATCCCACGCTGATGCCGAACCTGCCTTACAAGCAGTCCGACCTGGCGCCGGTGGCGATGCTCGCCACCGCTGAAAACGTGCTGGTGGTCAACGCGGCCACGCCTGTCAGGTCGCTGGCGGATCTGCTCAAGCTTGCCGCGCAGAAGCCCGGCGAACTGAGCTTCGCCTCGCCCGGCGCCGGCAGCCAGGCGCACCTGGCCGGCGAACTGCTGCAGCTCGATGCCAACGTCAAGCTGAACCACGTACCGTACAAGGGCGTGAGCCCCGCCATGACCGATGTGGTCGGCGGGCAGGTGACGATGATGTTCGCCCAGCTGTCGGCGGCACTGCCTTACATCAAGGCCGGCAAGCTGCGTGCCTTGGGCGTGGCCAGCGCCCAGCGCTCGACGGTGCTGCCCGATGTGCCGACGATCGCGGAGCAGGGCTTCCCGAAGTTCGAGGCGGTGTCGTGGTATGCGTTGATGGCACCGGCGGGTACGCCGCCTGAGGTCGTGCGCAAGCTCAGCCAGCACGTCGACGCGGTGCTGGCCGATGCGGTGCTGAAGGAAAAGCTGGCGACGCTGGGGATGGAGGCGGCGGGCGGTACGCCGCAGCAGCTGGCTGCGGCCATCCAGAAGGAGAGTACGCGGTGGGCGGGAGTGATCAAGCAGCGCCGTATCACGATCGACTAGCCGTCGGTTCGCCAGGCCAAAGAAACGGGGAGCCGAAGCTCCCCGTTTCTTCTTGCGCCAGGGGTCTCACCCCAGCAACAGCGCATCATCATCCAGCTGCTCATGCCGCGTCTGCTCGAACATCTTCAGCAGGTCCGGCACATCCAGCCCCTTGCGCTTGTCACCCGAAACATCCAGCACTACCTGTCCCTGGTGCAGCATCACCGTGCGCTGGCCATAGTCCAGCGCCTGGCGCATGCTGTGCGTCACCATCATCGTCGTCAGCTTGCTTTCCTCGACGATGCGCGCGGTCAGTTCCAGCACGAACGCGGCGGTCTTCGGGTCCAGTGCGGCGGTATGCTCGTCCAGCAGCAGGATGCGCGACGGCTGCAGCGATGCCATCAGCAGGCTCACCGCCTGGCGCTGGCCGCCGGAGAGCAGGCCGATGCGGTCGGTCAGGCGGTTTTCCAGCCCCAGGTTCAGCAGCCGCAGCTTCTCGCGGAAGAGCTCGCGCGAGGCGCGGTTCAGCGCCGGGCGGAAACCCCGCTTCGCGCCGCGCGCCATCGCCAGCGCCATGTTCTCCTCGATGGTCAGCGCCTCGCAGGTGCCGGCCATCGGGTCCTGGAACACGCGCGCCACCAGGTGCGCACGGTCCCAGGCCGGCTGGCGGGTGACGTCGGTGTCATCGATGGTGATGCGGCCCGAGTCGACCATCTGGTCGCCGCTGATCGCATTCAGGAAGGTCGACTTGCCGGCGCCGTTGGAGCCGATCACGGCGACGAACTGGCCGCTGGGGATTTCCAGCGTGAGGCCGCGCAGCGCGCGGGTCTCGATCGGAGTGCCCGGGTTGAAGGTGAGCTTCAGGTCTTGTGCGCGCAGCATCTCAGGCACCTCCGTTCTTGCGGGCAAACAGCTTCTTGCGCGTGGCCGGCAGCACCAGCGCGATCGTCACCAGCGCGGCGGTGACCAGGTTCAGGTCCTGCGCCTTCAGGCCGATGAAGTCGCTGTTCAGCGCCAGCGCAATGAAGAAGCGGTACAGGATGGCGCCCAGCACCACGGCCAGCGTGGTCCAGATCAGGCGACGCGCCGGCAGCACGGTTTCGCCGATGATCACCGCGGCCAGGCCGATCACGATGGTGCCGATGCCCATCGAGATGTCCGAGCCGCCCTGGGTCTGCGCGAACAGCGCGCCGGCCAGTGCCACCAGCGCATTGGACAGCGCCATGCCGGCCAGCGTGGCGCGGCCGGTGGGGATGCCCTGCGCGCGCGCCATGCGCGGATTGGCGCCGGTGGCGCGCATCGCCAGGCCCAGTTGCGAGCTGAAGAACCAGTCCAGGCCGAGCTTGGCGATCACCACCACGATGAACAGCACCAGCGGGCGCAGCACATAGTCGGGCATCCATTCCGGCTGCAGGATGGTGAACAGGGTCGGCTCGGTGATCAGCGGCACATTCGGGCGGCCCATGATGCGCAGGTTGACCGAGTACAGCGCGATCATCATCAGGATACTGGCGAGCAGGTCCATGATCTTGAGCCGGACATTGAGCCAGCCGGTGATCCAGCCTGCCAGCGCGCCGGCGGCGATCGCCACCACGGTCGCCAGGAAGGGATCCTGGCCGGCCGCGATCAGCGTCGCGGCAACGGCGCCGCCCAGCGGGAAGCTGCCGTCAACGGTCAGGTCGGGAAAGTTGAGGATGCGGAAGGAAATCAGCACCCCGAGCGCCACCAGGCTGAAGATCAGGCCGATCTCCAGGGCGCCCAGAAGGGAAAAAAGGGACATGGGGGAATCCTGTTGCGGGGGGCCGGCGGCTACCCTGGCGCCGGCTTTTGGGACGGGCAGCGCTGCCCGTGTGGGGCTGCCTGCCGCCTCGCCCTGTCATGCCCTGCCGGTCCGGATAGGACCGGCGGGGCGCCCTCCGTCCAACGACGGCAGGCACGGGCTTGCCGTGATTACTTGATGACCGTCTTGGCTTCCTTGATCAGCTCCGGCGACAGCGTGGCGCCTTGCTTGGCGGCGGCGCCCGTGTTCACGAACAGCTCCAGGTTGTCGCTGGTCTGCGAAGCGATCGTACCGGGCTTCTCGCCCTTCAGGATGCGCACCACGACCTTGCCGGTCTGGTGCCCCAGGTCGCCGTAGTTGATGCCCAGCGCGGCCACCGCGCCACGCTTGACGCTGTCGGTGTCGGCGGCCACCAGCGGGATCTTCGATTCGTTGGCGACCTTGACCAGCGACTCATACGCCGACACCACGTTGTTGTCGGTGTTGGTGTAGATCACGTCGACCTTGCCGATCAGGCTCTTGGCGGCCGGGCCGATGTCCACGGTGCGCGGCGCGGCGGCTTCCTTCAGCGTCAGGCCTTCCTTGGCCAGCAGCTCCTTCAGTTCCTTGACCACCACGACCGAGTTGGCCTCGCCCGGGTTGTAGACCATACCCACGTTCTTGGCCTTGGGCACCACGCGCTTGATCAGGGCGACCTGCTTGTCCAGCGGCAGCTTGTCCGACACGCCGGTCACGTTGGTGCCCGACGGCGACCAGCTCTTGACCAGTTGCGCGGCGACCGGATCGGTCACGCCCGAGTACACCACCGGCACCGTCTTGGTCGCGGCGACCACGGCCTGGGCCGACGGGGTGGCGATGGCAACGATGGCATTCGGGTTGTCGCCGACGAACTTGCGGGCGATCTGCGCGGCGGTGCCGGTGTTGCCCTGGGCGCTCTGGTATTCCCACTTCAGGCTCTTGTCGGCGTCATAGCCGGCCGCCTTCAGTTCGGCGCGCACGCCGTCGCGGATCGCGTCCAGCGCGGGATGGTCGACGATCGACAGCACCTTGACGGTCTGGGCTTGCACGGCACCGCCGTACAGCAAGGCCAGCGCCACGGCGCAGCCCAGGATCGACCTGGTTGCTGCGAGACCCTTGATTGACTTCATTATCTGTTCTCCCCCGAATGCTCGGTTCTGGATGGATGCGGCCGCGGATGGTTCGGTCCGCTGTCCTGGCGCGCGTCCGCGCACTGGCGGACGGCCGGTCCGGGGCGAGCGCGGCGGCTTCCTGCGGCGGGAGGGAGCGTGCGCGGGCGCGTCGGATGCGACAGCGATAAGCCTGCGAGGATACCACTTCTCGCGCACGAAATGCGTAGTCATCACGCGAAAGCGCGGCATCCGATGCTGTCAGACGCCCCCTATCGGCCATTCAGGCGCATATTATTGCGCGGGATTCGTGATTTCCTTGTGGATTACCCCGATTGCGGCGATCGCATCTTCATGCAATTGCGCGCCCCAAGGGCGTCGAGGTTTTCCTCGGCTTGGGCCGGTGGCGCCGATGATGGTGCTGGCGACGGACCGGCGGGGGCGATGGAAAAGGCTCAGCGGCGCAAGGCGGCGGCGCAGTCGCGCACCAGCGCCGGGCCGCGGTAGATCAACCCGCTGTAGACCTGCACCAGCTTCGCGCCGGCGTCGATCTTGGCGCGCGCATCGGCGCCGCTGAAGATGCCGCCCACGCCGATGATCGGCACCGCCTCGCCGACCACTGCGTGCAGCGCGCGCACCACGCGCGTGGAGGCCTCGAACACCGGGCGCCCCGACAGGCCGCCGGCTTCCTCGGCATGGGGCAGTCCCTTGACCGCCTCACGCGAGATGGTGGTGTTGGTGGCGATCACGCCGTCGATCTTGTGGCGCACCAGCGCGTCGCCGATATTGCCGATCTGGTCGGCGTCGAGATCCGGCGCAATCTTCAGCGCCAGCGGCACATAGCGCTTGTGCTGGTCGGCCAGGCGCTGCTGCGCGTCCTTCAGCGTAGACAGCAGGCTGTCCAGTTCGCTCGCGCCCTGCAACTGGCGCAGGTTCTTGGTGTTGGGCGACGAGATATTGACCGTCACGTAGCTTGCGTGCGGATAGACGCGCTCCAGGCAGTACAGGTAGTCGTCGTTGGCGCGCTCGATCGGGGTGTCGGCGTTCTTGCCGATGTTCAGCCCCAGCACGCCGCCCTCGGCTTTCCAGCGCGAGGCCTTGACGTTGGCGACAAAGGCATCGACGCCGCCGTTGTTGAAGCCCATGCGGTTGATCAGCGCATCCGCCTGCGGCAAGCGGAACATGCGCGGGCGCGGGTTTCCCGGCTGCGCGCGCGGCGTGACCGTGCCGACCTCGATAAAGCCGAAGCCGAACGCGGCCAGCCCGTCGATATAGGCGCCGTCCTTGTCCAGCCCGGCTGCCAGCCCGACCGGGTTGGGAAAGCGCACGCCCATCACGGTGCGCGGATCATCCGCAATCTTGTTGCCGAGGCAGCCGGCCAGGCCCATGCGGTGGGCGCGCAGCAGGTTGTTCAGCGTGAAATGGTGGGCGTCCTCGGCATCCATCGAGAACAGGGCGGGGCGAAACAAGGGGTAGAGCGCGTTGAGCACGGGGCAGCCGGCCGGCGGGGCCGTCACAGAGTGAATTCCAGCCCGGCATTGTAGCGGCTGGGCCGCTTGCCCGGTGGCGGGCTACCCCTGCGCGGAAGGCGTCTCGGGGGTGGGCGCGGCGTCCTTTTCCTCGAAGGCGTGCCAGTGGTTGCCGGTCAGTACCTGCAGCGGCTGGAAGCGTGCCTTGTACGCCATCTTGCGGCTGTCTGCGATCCAGTAGCCCAGGTACAGGTGCGGCAGGCCGAGCGCATGGGTCTGCTGGATCTGCCACAGGATGTTGAAGGTGCCATAGCTGGCATTACGCTCGAGCGGGTCATAGAAGGTGTAGACCGACGAGAGACCGTCGTCCAGCACGTCGATCATGCTGACCATGCGCAGCCGGCCGGCCTCGGGCGATCCCGGCGGCTCGCGGAACTCCACGAGGCGCGAATTGACGCGGCTCTGCAGCAAGAACTGCTCGTACTGGTCGCGGCTGTCCTGGTCCATGCCGCCGCCGGCGTGGCGCATCGACTGGTACAGCAGGTACAGCGAATAGTGCTCTTCGACGTAGGTCAGCGGCGCCACCAGCGCCTGCAGGTGCTCGTGCCGCCGCCACGCGCGGCGCTGCGATCGGTCGGGCGTGAACTGGTCGACCAGCACGCGGCATGGCGTGCACGCGTGGCAGTCGTCGCAATACGGCCGGTAGGTGAAGATGCCGCTGCGCCGGAAACCGGCGCGCACCAGCCGCGAATAGACGTCGGCGTTGATCAGGTGCGCGGGCGTGGCGACCTGCGAGCGCGCCATGCGGCCTTCCAGATAGCTGCAAGCGTAGGGCGCCGTGGCGTAGAACTGCAGCGCAGAGAGCGGTAGTTCCTTCAGCTTGCTCATGACTCTGGGGGCTCCGGGCGGGACGATGCGGGCGAGGGGGCGGACGGGCGGTGAGCGGTGGCGGCGTCCTTCCCTGGATTCAACCGGCTGGCGCGGCTGGTGTCCCGGCCCAGCGCTCCAGCACCGACTTATCGAACCGCCACGGGCTGATCGCGGGCTGCACCGCCGCCGCGCGCACATGTGCCACGAATTGCGCGCGGGGGATCGGGCTGGCGCCCAGCGAGGCCAGGTGATCGGTCTCCTGCTGGCAGTCTATCATCGCCACGCCGTGGTTGCCGAGGAAGGCGCACAGCGCCGCCAGCGCGATCTTGGAGGCGTCGGTGCGGTGCGCGAACATCGACTCGCCGAAGAACATCTGGCCCAGCGCCACGCCGTACAAGCCGCCGACACGCTCGCCGCGATACCAGCTCTCCACCGAATGCGCCATGCCGTTGCGATGCAGCGTGCCATAGGCGGCAATGATGTCGTCGGTGATCCAGGTGCCGTCCTGGCCATCGCGCGGCGTGATGGCGCAGGCGCGCATCACGGCCAGGAAATCGTCATCGACGCGGATTTCCCAGTCCGCATCGCGCAGCACGCGGCGCAGCGTCTTGCGCAGTGTCGCCGACACACGCAAGGCATGCGGCGCCAGCACCATGCGCGGGTCGGTGCTCCACCACAGCACCGGCTGGCCGCTCGAATACCAGGGAAAGATGCCTTGCCGGTACGCCAGCAGCAGCCGCTGAGGCGACAGGTCGCGGCTCGCCGCCAGCAGCCCCGGCGCATCCGAATCGGCGCCGAGCGCCTGCTCCACCGGCGGAAACGGGTCGTGCGGATCCAGCCAGGCGATCATGCGGGCTGTGCCGGGAGTTGTGCTGCGCGCGCCGGCCGGGCGCTCAGGGCGTGACCGTGGCCCGGCTGGTCAGCGGGCGCATGGGCTTGTCGATATCCAGGCTATGCAGCCGGAAGCTGCCGTCCTGCAGCCGGCCGGCGGCGCGGTCGGCAAAGAAGCAGCGCAGCGTGTGGATCACGGTCGGGAACGCGAGTTCGTCCCACGGCACGTCGGCTTCTTCCACCAGCTTGACCTCCAGGCTTTCCTCGCCCGGCGCGATGTCGAGGTCGTCCAGCGTGGCCAGGTAGAACAGGTGCACCTGGTGCACATGCGGCACATTCAGGATCGAGAACAGCTCGCCAACCTGCACGCGCGCGCCGGCTTCTTCCAGCGTCTCGCGCGAGGCGGCTTGTGCGGTGGTCTCGCCGATTTCCATGAAGCCGGCCGGCAGGGTCCAGAAGCCATAGCGCGGCTCGATCGCGCGCTTGCAGATCAGGATCTTGTCTTCCCAGACCGGAATCGTTCCCACGACATTGCGCGGGTTGACATAGTGGATGGTGCCGCAGCTGTCGCAGACACTGCGCGGGCGGTTGTCGCCATCAGGCACACGCAACACGACCGCATGGCCACAGTTCGAGCAGAATTTCATGAGGGGCGTCCGGGAGGAATGGCGAAAGTGTATCACCCTCGCGAAGGGCGCCGGGGCGGGCAGCAGGGTAGTGCGATGCGGTCGGTTGCATGCGGCACTGATGATGCCCTCGGCGTTTGTGCGGAGCCTGTGCGAAGCGGCGCGGCCAAAACAAAAAACCCGCCAGCGGCGGGTTTGTCTGTCGGACGGATCGGATGACTTGCAGTGTCCAACCGCATCATCAAGCGGTTGGTTGCGGGGGCAGGATTTGAACCTGCGACCTTCGGGTTATGAGCCCGACGAGCTGCCAGACTGCTCCACCCCGCGTCCGTCGAAGAAAAGATTATAGGGCACTTGGTTGCGCATTGCAACACCTGATTCGAAATATCCTCAGGCACGGCGACAACCCTCATGCCACAACGATTAGATCGCCGCGAGCGCGAACAGGTTCAGCCCGCGCCGGGGCTATCGCTTGTGCGCTGCCACAGCGTAGCGGCGAACTCGAAGCTGTCGCGCTGCTGCAGGTCGTCGCGCTGCCAGATCACGCGGTCGCGGCGCACGGTCAGCATCCAGGTGGTGGTCGCCAGTGGCTGCGGGTGGGCGAAAGCGCGCGGCGTCAGCACCGCGCCGCACAGGCCGCGGAGCGGGTCGCGGACCGAAGCGTAGCGGATCATGCCAAGGCCGGCTTCGCGCGCGATGCGGCCGAAGGCCTGGCAGGGCTCATGTTGGTCGGGGTCGGTCCAGGTGTCGCGGTCACGGTCGAAGGGCGGGGCGTCGAGTGCCACGCCGTCGGTGGCGATGCGCACTTCGAACAGCGTCTGCGCGCGCGCGTCGATGCGTGGCAATGCCGGGCTGTCGTTAAGGAAGCGCCAGCGCCAGTAGCCCAGTTCCGCGCAGGCGGTGCGGATCTCCGCGGCGCCGTAGAACACGCCCGGATCCTGGGCGGCGCGGAAGCGCGAGCCCCAGGGGGATGGCGGATAGCGAAAAGGGGTGAACAGCAGGTAGTGCAGGTGGCGTGCCTCGATCGGCACGGCGGGTTTGCCGGCATCGAGCACGGCTTCCAGCACAGCCTGTTCTTCGAGGCTGTCGACCAGCGGCATGGTGGAGACAACGTGCTGGGCTTCCACCGCCCGCCACAGCGTGAGCGCGAACTGCCGGCGCTCAGATGCGACCGCGGGTGGCGTCCAGGTAGTGAACGACACGGACCAGACCTTCCGTTGTGCGGATCATTTCGATGGGCTTGCCGCCGAGTGCCAGGTTTTCATGGGTGAGCCACAGCCGCGCCTGGTCGCCATGGCCGAGGATTGCATCCAGCGAGCGGAACAGGCGCACGAACAGAACGCCGAATTCCCACTCCTTGCGGTGGGCATCGAGCACATAGCCGCCGGATGCCATGCGCGATACAGAAGCCGTGCTGATGCCGAGCACACTCGCTACCACCGCCTGGCTGATGCCGAGGAAGCTGGCGGCGCGCATGACCGCCTTGGTCAGCGTGGTGCCGGGGTCGGGGCCGCCGGCGGGGTCTGTTTCCGGGATCCGCCTGGATTGCATCGCCTTGCTCCTGTTTCTTGAGAAATATTATAGGCGAACGATTTCAGAAGGGAAGCGTTTGGCGCAAAAAGCGCCGGCCCGCCGGATTCTGGCGGGCCGGCATCGGTTAGACAGGCGTGCAGGCTAATAGGTCTCGATATGCAGCCGGCCCTCGGCTTTCATGGTGGCTTCCAGTTCGGCCCAGTTGCGGCCGGCACCGGCGCAGACCGCGTCGAAGGCGGCCAGCACGCCTTCCTCCATCCCTTTGAGGCCGCAGATGTAGACATGGCCGTTCGGGTCCGTGAGCAGGGCGGCCGCGGCATCGGCGGCCTCGCGGATCGCGTCCTGCACATAGCGGCGCGGCGCATCGGGGTCGCGCGAAAAGGCGAAATGGATGTCGAGGAAATCCCTGGGCAGTTTGAGCAGCGGGCCGAAGTAGGGCAACTCATTGGCATTGCGAGCGCCGAAAAACAGCATCCTGCGCCCGCGGAAGTGCGCCAGGTTGCGGCGCATGCGCTCGGTCATGGCGCGCATGGGGGCAGAGCCGGTGCCGGTGCAGATCATCATCACGCTGGCTTCGGCGTGGTTCGGCATCAGGAAGGTGGCGCCGAACGGGCCCACCACCTGCACGGTATCGCCCTTGGCCAGATCGCACAGGTAGCTGGACGCCACGCCGCGCACCGGCCGGCCGGCATGGTCCTGGTCGACCCGCTTTACCGTCAGCGCGAGGTTGTTGTAGCCGGGGCGCTCGCCGTCGCGCGGGCTGGCCACCGAGTACATGCGGATGTAGTGTGGCTTGCCGGCGGCGTCGGTGCCCGGCGGCACGATGCCGATCGACTGGCCTTCCAGGATCGGGAAGAAGTGGGTGCCGAAGTCCAGCACGATATGGTGGATATCGCTGGACGCGTCCTCGGCGGTGAGCCGATAGTTGCCGGCCACCGTCGCCGTGACCGGGGCGCGCACGCCGTGCAGGTTCACATACGGGTGTGCCGCCGACCAGGGCGCGCGCGGCGAGGTGTGGCGGCTGGTTTCCACCGATTGGATCGTGACTTCAGGCGCGGCCGGCGCCGCGGCCGCGGCACCTTCGATCGCGGCATCCAGCTCAGGCAGCGGCACCTCGGCCGGCAGTTCGTCCCACAACAGCTGTGCCTCGATGGTATAGGCGTCGCCGCGCAGCATGGTGCGCCAGTTGTCGATGGCGCCGGTCGGGCACGGCGACAGGCAGGCGTTGCAGCCGTTGCAGACGTCGGCCTTGACCACGTAGTTGCGGTCGTCGTGGGTGATGGCGTCGATCGGGCAGGTGTCTTCGCAGGTATTGCAGCGGATGCAGATTTCCGGGTCGATCAGGTGCTGCTTGATGATGTCGGGGGCGCCCATCGCTTATCTCCGGTATCTCCTTGCTCAGTTGAAACGCACGTACTCGAAATCCATCGGCTGGCGGTTGATGCCCACCGCCGGCGGCGCAATCCAGTTGGCGTACTTGCCGGGCTCGACCACTCGGCCCATCAGGCTGGCGACAAAGGCGCGGTCCTCGTCCGTGGCGAGCCACTTGCGCTCGCTGGCTTTCCACTCGGCCTCGGAGATCAGCTCGCCTTGCGGCGACACGTGCACGTTGGCCAGCGTGCCGATCTTGCGGTTGAAGGCCTTGTGCGGCACGGTCAGGCGGAAGGGGATGCCGGCCTTCTCGATCACCTTGTTCCAGCGCGCCACGCCGCCCATGCTGTCCTTGATGTAGTCGTCGCGCAGCACTTCATTGAGCGCATTGAGCATCGGCACCTCGCGCTCGCCGAGATGTCCGTCGCGCACTTCCAGCACGCGGTAGACGTCGCCCTTGAGCACGTGGTCGTCGGCGCGCTTGCCTTCCTCGAAACGGCCCTTCAGGCCGGCGCTGTAGAAGGTGGCCGCGTTGGACGACTGGTCCGCGCCAAAGAGGTCGATGGTCACGCTGTAGTGGAAGTTCAGGTAGCGCTGGATCGTCTCCAGGTCGATCACGCCGGCAGCGCGCACCTGTTCCGGATCTTCGATGCCGCGTTCGCGCATGACCTCGCAGGTGCGCTGGATCACGCGCGACACGCCCGATTCGCCGACGAACATGTGGTGCGCTTCCTCGGTCAGCATGAAGCGCGTGGTGCGCGCGAGCGGATCGAAGCCCGACTCGGCCAGCGCGCACAGCTGGAACTTGCCGTCGCGGTCGGTGAAGTAGGTGAACATGAAGAACGACAGCCAGTCCGGCGTGCGCTCGTTGAAGGCGCCGAGGATGCGCGGATTGTCCTGGTCGCCGGAGCGGCGCTCCAGCAGCGCCTCGGCTTCTTCGCGGCCGTCGCGGCCGAAGTAGCGGTGCAGCAGATAGACCATGGCCCACAGGTGGCGGCCTTCTTCGACGTTGACCTGGAACAGGTTGCGCAGGTCGTACAGGCTGGGCGCTGTCAGGCCCAGGTGGCGCTGCTGCTCGACCGATGCCGGCTCGGTGTCGCCCTGCGTGACGATGATGCGGCGCAGGTTGGCGCGATGCTCGCCGGGCACGTCCTGCCACGCGGCTTCGCCCTTGTGCTCGCCGAAATGGATCTTGCGCTCCGGGTCGGCCGGCTGCAGGAAGATGCCCCAGCGGTAGTCGGGCATCTTGACGTGCTCGAAGTGCGCCCAGCCCGACGGGTCGACCGACACCGCGGTGCGCAGGTACACGTCGAAATTGTGCGAGCCATCCGGTCCCATGTCGCGCCACCAGTCGAGGAAGGCGGGCTGCCAGTGTTCGAGCGCGCGTTGCAGCGCGCGGTCGTCGGACAGGTTGACGTTGTTGGGGATCTTCTGGCTGTAGTCGATGCTCACGGGGTCTCCTCGTTGTGCTCGCTGGCGCAGGGCGGGCGTTACACCCGGTCCCAGTCGAAGCGCGCCTTGTTGCCGGTGCCGAACACCTTCAGCGCGCCGTTCTCGCCGACGGCGTTGGGCCGCTGGAAGATCCAGTTCTGCCATGCGGTCAGGCGGCCGAAAATGCGCGTTGCCATGTTCTCGGCGCCGCCGAAGCGCAGGTTGGCTTCCATGCCGGTGAGTGCGTCGGGCGACAGGCTGGCGCGCTCTTCCAGCGCGATGCGGATCTCGTCCTCCCAGTCGATGTCGTCGGGCGCGGCGGTGATCAGGCCGAGCGAGTCGGCGCTGAGCGCGTCGAGCGGCGCGCCGGTGTGTTCGCGCACCGCGGCCAGCGCGGTCTCGTCGCCATAGAAGCGCGCGGCCAGCCGGGTTTGCCCGTTCGGCATCGGGTAGCGGCCGAAATTGACCGCGGACACGAAGATGCGCGGCGCGTCGTCGGGCGCGTCGGGCAGGTGCAGCATGTAGCTGCGATCGGCCGCCAGCACCAGTTCCAGCAGCGTGCCGGCGAAGCACGAATCCTGCTCGATCAGCGCGATCAGGCTGCGCGACGACACATCCAGCCGCGCCAGCGTGCGGCGCAGCATGCCGATGGTCTCGCGCACGAACCAGTGGCCGGCATTGGCTTCCAGCAGCGCATCGGCTGACAGTACCTGCGCCGGGTCGCCGTCAGTCTTCAGCACCCAGATGCCGATGTCGAGGTGGTTAGTGCGCAGCGTCAGGATGGCATCGTCGAGCTCGCGCGCCATCTTCAGCGGCCACCATTGCGCCCCGGCCGCGACCACGCCGGCGAGATCGGCGGGCTGGTGCTTGTCGGGGCCGAATACGGTGAGCGTGGCCTTGCGGGCCGCGGTATCGATGTGCACGCGCACGGTCTCGTAGCGGTAGCCGTCGGGCTCGACGGTGCGCGACAGCGGGGTCAGCGTGATGCCGTGGTGGCCCTGCGGACGGTCGCTGGTGGCGGCGAGTGCCGCAGCGCGCTCGGCGACGTATTCGGCGAAACGCGCCGGCTTGACCACTTCATCGACCAGTTTCCAGTCCCTGGCGCGCTGGCCGCGCACGCCCTCGGTGGTGGTGCAGAAGATATCGGCATGGTCGCGCCGGACCTTGCGCTTGTCGGTCACCCGGGTCAGGCCGCCGGTGCCGGGCAGCACGCCGAGCAGCGGCACTTCGGGCAGGCTGACCGCGGAAGAGCGGTCGTCGACCAGCACGATCTCGTCGCAGGCCAGTGCCAGCTCGTAGCCACCGCCGGCGGTGGTGCCATTGCAGGCGGCGATGAACTTCAGCCCGGAGTACTCGCTGGCATCCTCGATGGCGTTGCGGGTCTCGTTGGTGAACTTGCAGAAGTTGACCTTCCACGCGTGCGACGACTGGCCCAGCATGAAGATATTGGCGCCGGAGCAGAAGATGCGCTCGCGTGCGCTGGTCAGCACCACGGTGCGCACTTCGGGATGCTCGAAGCGGATGCGCTGCAGCGCGTCATGCAGTTCGATATCGACGCCGAGGTCATAGGAATTCAGCTTGAGCGCGTAGCCGGGGCGCAGGCCGGCTTCCTCGTCGACGTCCATCGCCAGCGTGGCGACGGGGCCGTTGAAGCTGAGCTTCCAGTGGCGGTACTGGTCGGGATGGCGCTCGAACGTGACGGGGGCGGGGGCTGCTGCCTGGGCGGCAGGCTGAAGTGGGGCGGGTGCCGGCGCGGACATGGCTGTCTCCTTGATGCACTATAGTGCCTTGCGGCTTTTGATGAAATATAGTGCAGAGGAAGGCGCGGCGCAATGCCTGATTGTCCCGCGCGCGGAATGCGGCGGGGTGGGAGGGGATGAAGCCGGTCAGGCGCCGGCGGCCTGCAGTTGCGCGCGCAGCTGTTGCAGCGAGGTCGCGGCGTCCAGGCCGCTGGTGTCGATCGAGATATCGGCGCGGGCGTACAGCGGCGTGCGTGCTTGCAGGATGCGGCGCAGGTCGGCCATGGCTTCGCGGTTGCCTTCCATCGGGCGCATGTCGCCCTGGGCCACCACGCGCGCCATGTGCTCTTCCGGCGAGGTGCGCACCCAGATGGTGTAGCACTGTGCCAGCAGCAGGTTGAAAGTTGCCGGCTCCGATACCAGGCTGCCGGGCGTGGCCAGCACCATGCGCTCGTTCTCGCGCAGCGTGCGTTCCAGCGCCCGCATCTCGTAGCGGCGGTAGGCGGCCTGGCCGTACAGCGAATGGATTTCGGACAGGCTGGCGCCGGCTTCCTGCTCGATCACGGTGTTCAGTTCGACAAAGGGTACATCGCGCGCGGCCGCCAGCGCGCGGCCCAGCGTGGACTTGCCGGCGCCGCGCAGGCCGATCAGCGCGATGCGGCGGTGGCGCGCGTCACCGGATTCCTCAGGCGCCAGCGCATGGCGGCAGGCTTCGCGCACCCGCGCCAGGTCCGCGGCCGGCAGCTGCGCGAGCCATTGCACCATCTGCGCGAACTCCGTCGCCTGCTGGCCGTTCAAGCCGTTCGGGCCGTCCACCTCGGCCAGCACCACCGGCAGCGGCACGTCGAGCGCGCCGGCCACCTGGCGCAGCAGCAGCACCGAGGCATTGCCGGTGCCGGTTTCGAGGTTGGCAAGGTAGCGCTCGGACACGCCGGCGCCGCGCGCCAGGTCTTTGCGCGACATGCCGCGCGAGGCGCGCAGCGAGCGGATGCGGTCGCCCAGTTGTGTCAGGTAGGGGTCGCGCTCGCTGTTGGCGGCCGGCGCGGACGCGTCGCGTGCGGGGCGGGCGTCGGAATCGATGGCGGGCAGCGGGGCTGGGTCGCGGCGCATGGTGTCGAAGGTCATGTTGGCCAAGCGGCACCTGGGCCGCCCGGCAAAAAACAAGGGCGCATTATACGAGCAGGCTTGCGGTGTCTTGTGGCGCTTCGGGCTCCCCGCTCAGCGACTCCCCGCGAGGCGCTGTCTTATAGTGCATCCCCTTGCTTGCATAATAGTTGATATGAAATAAAATGCATCGCAAAGCGCGGTGCCGGCACGTAACGTGATCCGGACATCGCGATAACTGCGACTGGCCTGGCGCCTGGCGCGCAGCTACCGGTCCCGGTGGCGCGCGGCTTGCGACACCAAGGAGTGGAGACATGACGCCCCCCAATACTGCCGCGACCGCCGCCGGCCCCGTCGCGGTGCTGCCGCCGCGCTACAACGCCGCCGAAGACCTGCTTGCGCGCAACCTCGCTGCAGGACGGGGCGACAAGGTCGCCTATGTCGACGACGCCACTTCGCTGACCTATGCCGCACTCGATGCCCGCGCCCGCCGCTTTGCCGGCGCGCTGCGCGACGCTGGGTTTCGGCAGGAAGAGCGCCTGCTGCTGTGCGCGCTCGATACCGTCGACTTCCCCACGGTGTTCCTTGGCTGCCTGCTGGCGGGAGTGGTGCCGGTAGCGGTCAATACGCTGCTGACCGCGGACGACTATGCCTACATGCTCGAGCACAGCGGCGCCCGCGCGGTGGTGGTATCGACGCCGTTGTTACCGGTGATGCAGGCCGCGATCGACAAGAGCGGTCTGTCACCGACGGTGATCCAGGCCGCTCCGCACGGCGATGCGGCGCCGGCATGCGGCGTGGGCGCGATCCTGGCTCGCACCCGTTCGCCAGCGCCGGTCGCGCGCACCGGCCCCGATGACATGGCGTTCTGGCTCTATTCGTCGGGCTCGACCGGCCGTCCCAAGGGCACGGTGCATACCCACGGCAACCTGTTCCATACCGCCGACCTCTATGCCCGCCAGGTGCTTGGTATCCGCGAGGACGACGTCGTGTTCTCGGCCGCCAAGCTGTTCTTTGCCTACGGGCTGGGCAATGCGCTGACCTTCCCGATGTCGGTTGGTGCGACCACCGTGCTGATGGCCGAACGGCCCACGCCGACGGCAGTGTTCCGGCGCCTGCGCGAGCAGCGGCCCACCGTTTTCTACGGTGTGCCCACGCTGTTCGCGGGCATGCTCGCCGCGCCCGACTTGCCGGCGCGCGACGAAGTGGCGCTGCGCGTGTGCACCTCCGCCGGCGAGGCATTGCCGCGCGATATCGGCGAGCGTTTCCTGGCGCATTTCGGCTGCGACATCCTGGATGGCATTGGCTCCACCGAGATGCTGCATATCTTCCTGTCGAACCGGCCCGGCGAGGTACGCTACGGCACTACGGGCCAGGCCGTGCCGGGCTACCAGCTGAAGTTGCTGGACGAGCGCGGCGAACCATGTGCGCCCGGCGAGATCGGCGACCTCTACATCAAGGGCCCGAGCGCGGCGCTGATGTACTGGTGCAATCGCGACAAGACCCGCGACACCTTCGTCGGCGAATGGACGCGCAGCGGCGACAAGTACCTGCGCGATGCCGACGGCTACTACACCTATGCCGGGCGCAGCGACGACATGCTCAAGGTCGGCGGCATCTACGTCTCGCCGTTCGAGGTCGAGGCCGCGCTGGCGCTGCATCCGTCCGTGCTGGAAGCCGCGGTGATCGGCGTGGCCGATGCCGACGAGCTGGTCAAGCCCAAGGCCTTCGTCGTGCTGCGGCCGGGCCAGCAATGGCATGGCGGCATGGCCGCGGAGCTGCAGGCATTCATCAAGTCGCGGCTGGCGCCGTACAAGTACCCGCGCCAGATCGAATGCGTGACGGAACTGCCCAAGACCGCCACCGGCAAGATCCAGCGGTTCCGGCTGCGCCAGCGCGAAGAAGCCGCGCGCCAGTCCCCGACAACTCCCTCCTGAAGCGATGCAAGAGCGATGCAAGACAACGAGATGCCGATGCCGGCCGGCCTGGTGGAAATCCCCTTCGATGAACGTCGTATCCAGATCGAGTACCAGTGGCTGCGCCCCGCGCGTACGCAGCGTCCGCTGGTGGTCTTTTTGCACGAAGGCCTGGGCTCGGTCAGCATGTGGCGCGATTCCCCGCGCAATTTCTGCGAGGCCGGCGACTATCGCGGCCTGGTGTTCTCGCGCTACGGCTACGGCCGCTCCACGCCGCGCCCGCATGCCGAGAAGTGGCGCCCCGATTTCATGCACCGCCAGGCGCGCGAGGCCTTGCCGGCATTGTTCGACGCGCTCGAAATCGGCCCCGGCCGCAAGCATGGCGTCCCCTGGCTGATGGGGCATAGCGATGGAGGTTCCATCGCGCTGATCTATGCCGCGAGCTTTCCGCAGGCCGTGGACGGCATCACCGTGCTGGCACCGCATATCGTGGTGGAAGACCTGTCGGTGCGCAGCATCGCCGCCACGCGTCAGGTCTACCTCGACACCGACCTGCGCGAGCGGCTGGGGCGCCATCATGACGATGTCGACTCCGCATTCTGGGGCTGGAACGATATCTGGCTCGACCCGGAATTCCGCCAGTGGGACCTGCGCCCGCTGCTGTCCGGGCTGAAGGGACCTGTGCTGGCGGTGCAGGGCGAAGACGACGAGTACGGCACCATGGCGCAGATCGAGGGTATCCATCGATATGCCCCACAAACCACCTTGCTTAAACTCGCGCGATGCGGGCACTCGCCACACCGGGACCAGCCTGAGGCGTTGACGCAGGCCGCGGTTCGGCATATAAACACACATACTTCATACCTAAAATAATTGGGCTTCCCGCCCGCTCCGCAGGGTCCGCGGCGCACAATGCGCCGTCGCAGGCCACGGCAGCGGCAGGGGGACCGGCAACGGTCCAGCGAGCCGTCGGCTTGACCACAGGAGACAACATGCGTCGCATCACCCCGCGCAGGCTCGCGCCTGCCTGCCTTGCCGTCGCCACCGTGTTTGCCATGGCCGGCGCCTTCGCCCAGACCGCACAGCCGGCGCCGGCTGCCCCGGGCGGAAAGATCAAGGTCGGCTTCATGCTGCCGTACACCGGCACCTATGCGGCGCTCGGCACCGCCATCGAGAACGGCTTCCGCATGTATGTGCAGCAGCAGGGCGGCAAGCTCGGCGGGCGCGAGATCGAGTACTTCAAGGTCGACGATGAATCCGACCCTGCCAAGGCTCCGGAAAACGCCACCAAGCTGGTCAAGCGCGACCAGGTCGACGTGGTGGTCGGCACGGTGCATTCGGGCGTGCAGATGGGCATCGTCAAGGTCGCCAAGGAAAACAACACGCTGCTGATCATCCCCAACGCCGGCGTCGACGAAGCCACGGGTCCGCTGTGCGGCCCGAACATCTTCCGCACCTCGTTCTCGAACTGGCAGCCGGGCTATGCAATGGGCCAGGTGCTGGCCGAGCGCGGGCTCAAGAAGGTGGTGACGCTGACGTGGAAGTACGCGGCTGGCGAGCAGTCGGTCAAGGGCTTCAAGGAGGCTTTCGAGGCCAAGGGCGGCAAGGTGGTGAAGGAACTGAGCCTGCCGTTCCCCAACGTCGAGTTCCAGGCGCTGATCACCGAGGTGGCTTCGCTCAAGCCGGATGCCGTGTTCGTGTTCTTTGCCGGCGGCGGCGCGGTCAAGTTCGTCAAGGACTGGGCCGCGGCAGGGCTGAAGGACAAGATCCCGCTGTACGGCTCGGGCTTCCTGACCGACGGCACGCTGGAAGCGCAGGGCAATGCCGCGCAGGGGCTGGAGACCACGCTGCACTATGCCGACGGCCTGACCAATGCGCGCGACAAGAACTTCCGGCTGGACTATGCCAAGGCCTTCAAGCTGCAGCCCGATGTCTATGCGGTGCAGGGCTATGACGCGGCACAGCTGCTCGCGGCCGGTGCCAATGCGGTCAAGGGCGACATGACGCGCAAGGCGGACCTGTACAAGGCCATGGGCGCGGCCAGGATCGACAGCCCGCGCGGTGCCTTTACGCTGTCGAAGGCGCACAACCCGGTGCAGGACTTCTACCTGCGCAAGGTGGACGGGCGCGAGAACAAGGTCAGCTCGGTGGCGGTGAAGGCGCTGGCTGATCCGGCGCGCGGGTGCAGGCTGTAAGGTTTTCCATATCGCTCCGTTTGCTCCCCTCTCCCGCTCGCGGGAGAGGGGCCGGGGGTGAGGGCAGGAGCCTCCACGAAGTCACGGCACGTCGCCTCGCGCAGACGCCAGGCCCTCTCTCCCAACTCCTTTCCCGCGCGCGGGAGAGGGGAGCTTGCCACCAGCATGCGTGGCGTTTCCGGTTTCTTGATGTATTGCCCGCATGGACATCGTCTCCTTCTTCATCCAGTGCCTGAACAGCGTGCAGTACGGCCTGCTGCTGTTCCTGGTCGCCAGCGGCCTGACGCTGATCTTCGGCATCATGGGCGTGATCAACCTGGCGCACGGCAGCTTCTACATGCTGGGCGCGTACCTTGCCTTCACGCTCGCCGGGCTGACCGGAAACCTGTTTACCGCCATCCCGCTCGGCATTGTGCTGGCCGTGGTGTTCGGCTACGTGCTCGAGTGGGCCTTCTTCAGTTACCTTTACGAGCGCGACCATCTGCAGCAGGTGCTGATGACGTACGGCCTGATCCTGGTGTTCGAAGAGCTGCGCAGCATCCTGGTCGGCGACGATGTGCACGGCGTGCAGGTGCCGGCGCTGCTGGACGGCGCGCTGCCGATCGGCAATGACATGACCTACCCGGTGTACCGGCTCTTTATCTCGGCGGTGTGCCTGGCGGTGGCCGGTGCCATGTACTACGTGATCCGGCGCACGCGGCTGGGCATGATGATCCGCGCCGGCGCGACCAACCGCGAGATGGTGCAGTCGCTCGGCATCAACATCACCGTACTGTACCGCTTCGTGTTCGCCCTTGGCGTGGCGCTGGCGGTGCTGGCGGGGATGATCTCGGCGCCGGTGTCGTCGGTGTATCCGGGCATGGGCGGGCAGGTGCTGATCGTGTGCTTCGTGGTGGTGGTGATCGGCGGTATCGGCTCGGTCAAGGGCGCGCTGGTGGCGTCGCTGCTGCTGGGTTTCGTCGATACCTTTGGCAAGGTGTTCTGGCAGGAGGCGGCCGGCGTGCTGATCTACCTGCTGATGGCGGTGATCCTGCTGTGGAAGCCGCAGGGGCTGTTCAAGGCGGGATGACATGAATCCGACAACATTGCCGGCGCGCCGGCATTCCCGCGGCAATGCCGCGCTGCTTGCCGCACTGGGCTGGCTGGTGGCCTTCTCCGTGCTGGCCGTGCTGCCGCTGCTGCTGACCGCGGACAGCCACAAGTTCTATATCGAGCTGCTAAGCAAGGTGATGATCATGGCGATCTTCGCGTTGTCGCTGCAGCTGCTGATCGGCTATACCGGGCTGGTGAGCCTGGGGCATGCCGCGTACTTTGCCATGGCCGCCTACGCCACCGCGATGCTCGCGCCGCAATCCGGGCCGGGCAACGGCTGGCTGCTGCTGGCCGGCGCCCTGGCCGCCTCGGCAGGGCTGGCGCTGGTGGTGGGCGCGCTGGTGCTGCGCACGCGCGGCGTGTATTTCATCATGGTCACGCTGGCCTTCGCGCAGATGGTGTACTTCGTCTTCCATGACACCAAGGTCGCCGGCGGCAGCGACGGCACCTATATCTATTTCCGTCCGGAATTCCCGGTGCCGGGCGAGCAGTTGCTGACCGTCACCGATCCCATGCACTTCTACTGGCTGGTGTGGGCGGGCCTGCTGGCCACGGTCGCGCTGCTGGCGCTGGTGCTGCGCTCGCGCTTCGGCCACGCGCTGGTGGGCATCCGCCATAACGAGCAGCGCATGCGTGCCGCCGGCTATGCCACCTATCGCTACCAGCTTGGCGCCTTTGTCACCGGCGGGGTGCTGGCGGGGCTGGCGGGCTTCCTCTATGCCATCCAGTTCGGCTTCGTCAATCCGGAGATCGCATCGTGGCACCAGTCGGGCAATGCCATGCTGATGGTGATCCTGGGCGGTGTCGGCAGCCTGGCCGGGGCGGTGCTGGGTGCGTTTTCGTTCGTGCTGCTCGCCGAATGGTTCAGCACGCTGACCAAGCACTGGCAGCTGGTGATGGGCGGCTTCATCATTGTTGCCGTGGCACTGCTGCCGCGCGGGCTGGTGAGCCTGCCCGCGGTGCTGCGGCACGGGCGCCGCGGCAAGACGGGGCGCAACAACGGCGGGCACGGGACCGAAGCCAGTGAGACCGGCAAGGCCGGTGATGGCAACGCGCGCAATACGGAGGCCGCATGAATACGCCGGTACTGCAGGCGCAGCAGCTCACGCGCCGTTTTGGCGGCCTCACCGCCGTGGCCGGCGTTGACCTGTCGCTGGCGCTGCACGAGATCCATGCCGTGATCGGCACCAACGGCGCCGGCAAGTCCACGCTGATCAACATGCTGTCGTGCGAGCTGCCGCCCACGTCCGGGCGCCTGTTCCTGAAGGGCGAGGACGTCACCGGCTGGTCGCAGCCGCGGCTGGCGCGGCACGGCGTGGGGCGCAGCTACCAGCGCAACAATATCTTCCTGCCGCTGACCGTGCGCGAGAACTGCCGGCTGGCGGCGCAGTCGCGTGCGCAGCGTGCCTGGCGCCTGTGGGAAAGCGCGCAGGGCTGCCGCACCAGCGCCACGCTGGCCGACGAGGCCATGGAGCGCGCCGGACTGGCGCCGCTGGCGGATCGGCTTGCCAGCGACCTGGCGCATGGCCAGAAGCGCCAGCTCGAGGTGGCGATGTGCCTGGCGACGCAGCCGGTGGCGCTGCTGCTTGACGAGCCGCTCGCCGGCATGGGCGCGGAAGAGTCGGCGCGCATGTTGGGGCTGCTGCGCGGCCTGCGCGAGGGCCATGCGATCCTGCTGGTCGAACATGACATGGACGCGGTGTTCTCGGTCGCCGACCGCATCACCGTGATGGTCAACGGCACGGTGATCGCCACCGGCACGCCCGAGGCGATCCGGGCCAACCGCGAAGTCCAGCTCGCCTACCTCGGCGAGGAAGAAAGCGAGGCCGCATGAGTACGCCCGTCACCACGCCAATCAGCACGTCAATCAGCACGCCGATGATCGAAGCCACCGGCATCAACGCCTGGTACGGTTCCAGCCATGTGCTGCGCGGTATCGATTTCACCGTCGGCGTGGGCGAGACCGTGGGCCTGCTGGGCCGCAACGGCATGGGCAAGAGCACGCTGTTGCGCACGCTGCTGGGTCACGTGCGCCAGCGCCAGGGGCGGATCCGCGTGGCCGGCCGCGATATGTCGCGTGCGCAGCCGTACGAGGTGGCGCGCCTGGGCGTTGCCTATGTGCCGGAAGGGCGGGGCATCTTCCCCAGCCTGTCGGTGCGTGAAAACCTGCTGATGGCCGCACGCAAGGGCTGCAACGGCCGCAACGACTGGGACGAGGCGCGCGTGCTCGACCTGTTCCCGCGCCTGAAGGAGCGCCTGTCGCACGGCGGCCAGCAGCTGTCCGGCGGCGAGCAGCAGATGCTGTCGATCGGCCGCGCGCTGATGACCAATCCGGACTGCCTCGTGCTGGATGAAGCCACAGAAGGGCTGGCGCCGCGCATCGTGCGCGAGATCTGGGAGGTCATCGCCACTGTACGAGCCACCGGGATCGCTTCGGTGGTGGTCGACCGGAACTTCCGCTTTGTGCTGGCGCACGCGGACCGCGCGGTGGTGCTGGAAAAGGGCCGGGTGGTGCTGGCCGGTCCGGCGGCCGACCTGGCCGGCAAGCCTGAGGCGCTGGACCGCTACCTCGGCGTCTGATCCTCGTGAGTGCGTCTTGGCGCACAAATGTTGCCTTGCCGCCACGGCTCTTGCGGGCGTAAGCACTGCTGTTTTGCCTATCCGTCCCTTGACCACCGGCCACTTCCCCACCATGCTTGCCGAGTCCCGAAGACGGCACCCGAATCATCCGGAGTGGTGGTTGGCGGGCAGTTCATCTAGAATTGCGCGGGTTTGTGCAATGCAATAGAACGCTAAAAGCGCCGCAAACGGTCGCAGCAGTCAGCACCCGTGCGCCGGGTTGCGAGCTGCCGGAGCCAACAAAACTGCCGGCGAGCCGGCCGGGCAGACCCAATCTCATGACTACCCAGTCCACAACCAGCCATTATTTCGTCGAGAGTCCCAGCACGCGCGCCCTGGTGCTCGGCGCGGTCGGTGTCGTCTTCGGCGACATCGGCACCAGCCCGCTGTATGCGCTCAAGGAGTGCTTCAGCAAGGAGCACGGCATCGCCTTCAGCACCGACGCCGTGCTCGGCGTCATCTCGATGCTGTTCTGGGCCATGATCATCGTGGTCTCCATCAAGTACGTAGTGTTCGTGATGCGCGCCGACAACGACGGCGAGGGCGGGGTGCTGGCGCTGATGGCGCTGGTGCTGCGCACCGTGGCGCCGCGCTCGGGCAAGGCCAAGATCCTGATGATGCTCGGCATCTTCGGCGCCTGCATGTTCTATGGCGATGCGGTCATCACGCCGGCGATCTCGGTGCTGTCGGCGGTGGAAGGGCTGGAGATCGCCGCGCCGAAGCTCTCGCGATTCGTGATACCGATCACGCTTGCGATCCTGGCCGCGCTGTTCCTGATCCAGCGCCATGGCACCGCGGCAGTGGGCAAGCTGTTCGGGCCGATCATGACGGCCTGGTTCCTGGCGCTGGGCGCGCTGGGCTTGTTCAACATGGTGCAGGCGCCGGAAATCCTGAAGGCGATCAATCCGCTGTACGGCATCACCTTCCTGGTCGAGCACGCGCTGCAGGCCTTCATCGTGCTGGGCTCGGTGTTCCTGGTGCTGACCGGGGCCGAGGCGCTGTACGTCGACATGGGCCATTTCGGCGCGCGCCCGATCCGCATCGGCTGGTTCGTCCTGGTGATGCCGTGCCTGATGCTCAATTACTTCGGCCAGGGCGCGATGCTGCTGCAGAACCCCGCCGGCGCCGCGAACCCGTTCTACCTGATGGTGCCGGAGCCGCTGCTGATCCCGATGGTGCTGCTGGCCACCTGCGCCACGGTGATCGCCTCGCAGGCGGTGATCTCCGGCGCCTTCTCGCTGACCAGCCAGGCGATCCAGCTGGGCTTCGTGCCGCGCATGCGCGTGCGCTACACCTCTGCCGCGGAGATCGGCCAGATCTACCTGCCGGTGGTCAACTGGCTGCTGCTGGTGCTGGTGTTCGGCGTGGTGATCTCGTTCAGGAAGTCAGAGAACCTGGCGGCGGCCTACGGCATCGCCGTGACCACGACCATGGTCATTACCAGCATCCTGGCGGCGGTCTGCATGCGCAACGTGTGGAAGTGGAACACGGCGCTGGTGGCCTTGGTCGGCTCGGCCTTCCTGCTGGTCGACCTGTCGTTCTTCGCCGCCAACCTGCTCAAGGTTGCCGAAGGCGGCTGGTTCCCGCTGCTGCTGGGCAGCATGGCCTTCTTCATGCTGATGACCTGGTACAGCGGCCGCAAGCTGCTGCGCGCGCGCAGCCTGGAAGACGGCATCCCGTTGGAGCCGTTCATCGCCGGCCTGCTGGCGCACCCGCCGCACCGCGTCGAGGGCACCGCGGTGTTCCTGACCGGCAATACCGATTCGGTGCCGGTGTCTCTGCTGCACAACCTCAAGCACAACCGCGTGCTGCATGAACGCGTGGTGTTCCTGCATTTCATCACGCGCGACGTGCCGTATGTCGACGACGATCATCGCCTCAGCTGCAAGGACCTGGGCGGCGGCGTCTTTATCCTGAAGTCGGAATACGGCTTCAAGGAGACGCCGGACGTGCAGAAGGTGCTGGACCTGGCCGACCGCAAGCTCGGCATGCATTTCGAGCTGATGGAGACCTCGTTCTTCATCGCGCGCGAATCGGTGATCCCGTCCAAGCTGCCGGGCATGCCGATGTGGCGCGAGAGCTTGTTCGCGTGGATGCATCAAAACGGCGCCAAGCCGTCGGATTTCTTCCAGATCCCCGCCAACCGCGTGGTGGAGCTGGGCACCAAGGTCGAGATCTGAAGCCGGCGGGCCCGTTGCCCGCCGCCGCAAGCCCCGGGATGGCGCTGCAAGGCGTGTCCCGGGGCTTTTTGTTTCACGCTGCCAGCGCGGACTAGGGGCGGGCCTGCCATGCGCCACCCGCCGGCGCCTTCCCGGGGCGCTTGTCCCGGAATCCCGGGCGTCGAAGCAACCCGCCCGGGACCACGGCCTCATGCGCGCCCGTCCCTCGCGCCGGACAATGCAACCCTCAACCTGTCACAGGACCCCTTCGTGGCGTCCACCTCCTCGAGGAGCCGTGCCATGCGTTCGTTGCAGCAGTGGTCTCGCCCGTCCAGCCGGCATGCCGACGATGCCCGTCGTGCACGCCTGCCGCGACGTGCGCTGCCGCCATGGCTGCGACGCATGCTGCGCCAGCGCATCACGCCCACCGGCGCGGTGTTGCTGTTGCCGGCTCTGCTGCTGCTCTACGTCTTCTGTCATTCACACGCGAACTGGGAGTCGTGGCTCGCCTCGTTGCGCGAGCTGGACCACGATCACGGCGCGCCGGCGCGCGAGCTGGGACGCGCGCTGTCGCTGGCGCGCTCCCTGCGCGGTCGCCAGGCACCGGATGCGGCGCTCTGGCGCACCGCGGTGCAGCTGGCCGCCGACCGCGTGTCGGCGTGCCTGGCGGCACGCTGGCGCAGTCCGGCGCGGCTGATGCGGCCGCTGCACGCCGCTGCCGCTGGTGCCGCTGATCGCGATGTTCGGATGGCTGCACTGACGTTGAGCGACCGAAGCGGGGCGCCGGGCGCGCCCGCTCCCCCACACCCGCCATCTTCCTGATCCAGGAGTCAGGCGCCGCGCCGCTGCAGCGATGCGAGGCAACCGGCCGGCGCCAGGCAACCGGGCCGCACGGCAAAGGCGATCCCGTGCGGCCCGTGCTTTCCGTTGGTGATCGCCTGCATGAGGGACCGCAGCAGCCTTGCTGCCGGCATCCCCGGTTGGAGATAGCAATGCATCAGAAGTTTGCCAAGACCCTGCTCACCGTCACCACGATCGCCGCCGCACTGGCTGCAGGGGTAAGCCCGGCGGCCCACGCCGCGGTCGGTGACGAAACCACGCGGACTGCCGCGCATGCCCGTCATGGACAGCGCGACGCCCTCACTGCCGGAGCGCACCGGCCCGCGACCGAGGCCTCGATGCTGCCCGTGGTGGCGCGCCAGGGCATGTCCGTGTGCGCGGTTCGTGGCTTTGATCCGTATCGGGACGGCATGCGCAAGCCCGATCCATATACCGACGGCGCCCGCATGGGAGCGTTCGACCCGTTTACCGAAGGGGCCCGCATCAGTTCGCGCGACGGCTACAGCGACGGCGCGCGCAGCGGCTCGCGCGACAGTGGCGAATGCCTTAGCCATGCATAATCGGGTGCCTCAGTGACACACCATGCCAGCGCATGTGCGCCCGCATGCGCGTCATGACACGCGAGTGCCCAGCGCTGGCACACGCTCATCCCTGACCACCGGCCCGGTTTCATGCCGGGCCGCCGCATTCGCGCAACGCCGTGAGCGCTGGCGCAATCCCCTGCAAGGTCGCACCGATCCTTTCCTACACTAGTGAAGTCACGCGGCGCGCCCGCCTGGCAGCAAGGCCCGATGGCCGCGCTGCCGGCAGGCCGTCCCAGCACCGCGCGGCCCGACATGCCGATGTTCAAGCAGCAGATACGCCTGTGCACCAGCCGGGATGGCGTTCGTCTTGCGTACGCCGTCACGGGCAGCGGCGCGCCGCTGGTCAAGGCGGCCAACTGGATGAGCCACCTCGAGTTCGATGTGGGCAGCCCGGTGTGGAGCCACATGATCACGGCGCTGTCGGCGCACCACACGCTGATCCGCTATGACGAACGCGGCTGCGGGCTGTCCGACCGCGATATCGAAGACCTGTCGTTCGACGCATGGTTGCGCGACCTGGAAACCATCGTCGATGCCAACGGCGTGGAACATTTCCCGCTGCTGGGTATCTCGCAGGGCGCATCCATTGCGGTCGCCTACGCCGTGGCGCACCCCGGCCGCGTCAGCCACCTGATCCTGCACGGCGGCTATGCGCGCGGGCGGCTCAAGCGCGACAACCTGAGCCCAAGCCTGCGCGAGGAAGCCGAGCTGATGAACAAGCTCGCCGAACTCGGCTGGGGCCAGGAGAATCCCGCCTTTCGCCAGTTCTTCACGACCCAGTTCATCCCGGGCGGCACGGCCGAGCAGCATGCGTGGTTCAACGAGCTGGAGCGCGTCTCCACGTCGCCGCTGAATGCCGCGCGCTTCATGCGCGTCTTCAACGAGATCGACGTGGTCGCACTGCTGCCCAGGGTCACGTGTCCGACGCTGGTACTGCATGCAGTGCGCGACGCGCGCGTGCCGTTCGACGAGGGCCGCCTGATCGCCAGCGAAATTCCCGGCGCGCGCTTCGTGCCGCTGGAAAGCGGCAACCACCTGCTGCTCGAAACCGAGCCCGCCTGGCGCCGCTGGCTCGACGAGGTGCGTGCCTTCCTGCCGGCCGCGGCGCCGGTGCGCGATCCCGCCTTTACCGCGCTGACGCGGCGCGAGCGCGATATCGTCGAACTGATCGCCCAGGGCCGCGACAACGCCCAGATCGCCGCGCGCCTGGACCTGTGCGAGAAGACCGTACGCAACCACATCACCAGCATCTTCGCCAAGCTGGAAGTGGAGAACCGTGCGCAGGCCATCGTGCTGGCGCGCAAGGCGGGGTTCGACCGCGCGGACGCTTAGTGGCTCGTTCATCGCGCTTGCGGCCGTTGCCGCCTGCCCGTGCCTACGACTGGTTCACCAGCGTGCGCGCGTCGGATACGTGACCGCGATACGCCTCGAAGATGCGGCGCAGCGACTGCTCCATTGTGACCTCGGGCTTCCAGCCCAGCTCTTCGATGGTATTGCCGATCTTCGGCACGCGATGCTGCACGTCCTGGTAGCCCTTGCCGTAGAAGTCGCCCGACGAGGTCTCGACGATCTGCGTCTTGCGCGCCTCCTCGGCGTACTCGGGGTAGTCCGCGGCCATCTTCAGCATCATCTCGGCCAGCTCGCGCACCGAGTGGATATTGCCCGGATTGCCAATATTGAAGATCTTGCCGCTGGCGATGCCGCCGGGGTTCTCGATGATGCGCATCAGCGCGCTGATGCCGTCCGAGATATCGGCGAAGGCGCGCTTCTGCGCGCCGCCATCGACCAGCTTGATCGGCT